>ERZ1674170.259-NODE-259-length-10420-cov-4.548384_pt1 | contig 10420 bp, 9 predicted proteins | sample MGYA00581300_ERZ1674170 | MGnify/ENA primary metagenome ERZ1674170 (study PRJEB41354, sample SAMEA4873325) | human saliva metagenome | biome: human-associated habitat [ENVO:00009003]; feature: mouth environment [ENVO:08000002]; material: saliva material... | reverse complement strand
TAAGGACGTGGTAGACGCCTATGACGGCTCAGTAACCCTGTACGAATGGGATCAAAAAGACCCCATTGTTAAGGCTTGGAGCAAAGTGTTCCCGGGTTCGGTTACGTCCATGAGCAAGATGAGCGCGGACCTGATGGCCCACATGCGTTACCCCGAAGACCTGTTCAAACTGCAGCGCACGGTTATGGCCCGCTACCACGTGCGTAGCGCCGATGAGTTCTACTCCGGTGGTGACTTCTGGAAGGTTCCTGACGACCCCACTCGCCGCGACGCCGGAGCGCAAGCACCCTACTACCTGACCTTGAAGATGCCCGGACAGGAAAAGGCTTCCTTCTCCCTCTCCAGCGTCTACATCATTGGCGGTACTACTGACCGTAACGTGCTGACCGGATTTATTGCGGTGGATTCAGAAACCTCCAGCGGTAAAGCCGGGGTGCGTAACCCCAACTACGGCAAGATCAGGTTGTTGGAACTGCCGCGTTCATCGAATGTGTCGGGCCCTGGCCAGGTGCAAAACAAGTTCTCCTCTGACGCTAACGTGTCGCAAACCTTGAACTTGCTGGCCCAGCAGTCCTCACAGGTGCTGCGCGGTAACTTGCTGACGCTGCCGGTGGGTGGCGGCCTGCTGTACGTGCAGCCGGTTTATGTGCAGTCCTCCTCGGGTACGCAATATCCGCTGCTGCGTAAGGTGCTGGTGCTCTTTGGTGAAAAGGTTGGCTTCGCTGACACCCTTAACGGCGCCCTGGACCAGGTGTTCGGGGGAGACTCCGGCGCTAAGACCGGTGAGCAGATCGTAAACGGTGATAACGGCGCCGCCAATAACACCAATAAGCAGCCCGCTGCCTCGCCTGGGGCCTCTGCGGCTCCGAGCGCCTCTGCCAGCCCGACGGCGTCGACGGCCACCACCCCGGCTACCGGCACCAACCCAGCTGGCGGCAATAACCCGGCGCTGAGCCAGGCCCTGGCGGACGCTAAGAAGGCCATGCAGGACTCCAATGACGCCATGAAGCGTGGCGACTGGAGCGCTTACGGCGATGCCCAAAAGCGACTGCAAGACGCCATCGAGCGCGCTACTAAGGCCCAAGGCAACTAACCGACGGCCGCGCAACGGCCCGGTAAAACGGGCCAGGCGCCGTCGGCCCTAAAAACGGCAGGACGCGCAGCTTAAGCCGGCGCCCGCGCAGCCTAAGCTGCGCGTGCCACGCCCTAGGCCACGCGCCTAAGCCGGCGGCGTGCGCCGAACGTGCCCTAGCAACTACCCAGCCCCACCGGGCCAAGCTAGCTGCTAGGGCACAGTTGTATCGAAAACTAACCCCCGCGCCGGCGCCTGCGTACACTTACATATGTGAGTAAAGAGAGCCTGATGCACGATCCGCTGGTTTGGATCGACTGTGAAATGACTGGGCTGAGCCTAGTTGACGACGCCCTAATCGAGGTGGCAGTAATCGTCACCGACTACCAGCTACAGCCCCTAGACAAGGGCATTGACCTGCTGATTAAGCCCAGTGAGCAAGCCCTAGAGCAGATGAATGACTTTGTGCGCAACATGCACACCCACTCGGGGCTGCTAGAGCAGCTAGCCGGGCCAGAAGCCATGGACATGGAAACCGCCACTGCCGAGGTTTTGGCCTACATTAAGCGTCTAGTGCCCCAAGAGCGCACCGCCCTACTGGCCGGAAACAGCGTTGGCAACGACAAAAACTTCCTGGCCCGCGACATGCCTGAGGTTATTGAGCACCTGCACTACCGCATCATTGACGTATCCACCATCAAGGAGCTAGCCAAGCACTGGTACCCCCAGGCTTACAGTCACGCCCCCGAAAAGACCGGCAACCACCGCGCCCTAGGCGACATTGCCGATTCCATCGATGAGCTGCGCTACTACCGCCAGGCCCTATTTGAGGGTGAAGGGGAGCGTGACTATGGCGCCATTGCGGCCCAAATCAGCGCTGACTCCACTTTGGCGCGCATTGCTGAACGTTTCTAAGCCGTTTTTGGAGTGCCTGCGGAGCGCGCCCGGGGCGCTTTGGAAGTGTCCCTGGAGTGCGCCCGGGGCGCTTCTGGGCACTCCTGGACCAAAGCGTGACCTAATGCACAGCTGCGTAAGTGGCGTACAGGTGGGTAAAGCAGCTAGAGTTCATTGCTGTTGCAGGTAATGCACATGGTGGCTGTAGCTCAGTTGGCAGAGCGCTTGGTTGTGGTCCAGGAGGTCGCGGGTTCGAGCCCCGTCAGCCACCCGCTTAAGACCCCGGTTAATTCCGGGGTTTTATTTTATGTGCGGGGGTGAATTGCGCATGTCTTTTAACTGGTTAGTGATTAGTTGCCATAATTATTTACCGGTTTACACTCGCGTTTACCTTGCGCCGCTTTTGCTTTAAACTTAAAGCAAAGCCTCCGTAGCTCAATGGATAGAGCATCGGCCTTCTAATCCGCAGGTTGCCGGTTCGAGTCCGGCCGGGGGCGCCATTTCTTATCTTTTGATATATCCGTAATTTCTGCGTATGTGCGTGCAAACATAAAGTAAAGTTGTGGTTATGGTTACGTCTAGCTCCAGCGACGCTACTGTAGTGTCCTCCCTCAGCCGCGGTCAGCTTATAGATGTACTGCAAGATGTACTCAAAAATTTAGATCAGCTTTCCTTCCCGTTTGTCTCCGCCCTGGCGCCCTCTGCGGTAGCCCTGCGTGACAGCCTGAAGGTGCAGGTGGGTGACAATTTGCTGCCTCAGCTTGAGGACGGCGACACGCCTGCCATTGTGGTGGTGGGTGGCTCCACCGGCGCCGGTAAATCCACGCTGGTCAACTCAATTTTGGGTGAGGAAGTCTCGGCTGCAGGTATTTTGCGCCCCACCACCAAAACCCCGGTGCTGGTGTGTAACCCTGAGGATCAAGAAGTGCTGCTTAAGCACCCCCTGTCGCAGATTTCGCGCATGGTTACTTCCGACGTCGTCCCGGCTGGCTTGGCCCTGGTGGATGCCAGTGACCTGGACTCGGTACATGAATCCAACCGAGCCCTGGCAGCGCGCTTGCTGGAGGCGGCAGACCTATGGCTGTTTATAACCACGGCAGCGCGCTACGGCGACGCCACCCCCTGGTACACCCTGGAGCTGGCCAACACCCGCAACACTAAGATCGCGGTGGTGCTTAACCGCATCAGCGGCCCGGTGCTTAACGAGATCCGCACAGACCTGATGGAGCGCCTGGCCCAGATGGGGCTAGACCAGGCACCCTTCTTCGTAGTTGGCGACGTCGGCCCCCACGAGGGCCTACTGCCTGTGGAGCAGGTGGCTGAGCTGCGTAATTGGTTGCAGCTACTGGCTGGCAAGCACCGCGCTGAGGGGCTGCTGCGCCGCACCGGGCGGGCCGTATGGGCCTCGCTACGTGAGCAGCTAAGCCGTCTGGCCGACGCCGTCGACGAGCAATCCCAAGCCGCCCACAACCTGGACACTAACTGCGCCCAGCTGCTGGGCTCGGTAATCCACGAATTTAACGAGGATGTCGAGCGCGGCACTGCCGCCCAGGGGGCTGTATCCACCTCCTGGCTGGCCCTAGCTAGCTCCGGCGCGCCGCTAAGTACCCTAGCCCAGGGACAAACCCTCAAAAACGGTTTCTTTGGGCTCAAACGCAAGCGCCGCCAGCAGGCCCTAGACACGCTCTCGCAAGAGTGCCGCCTGGCCCTAAACGACCGCCTAGAAGCCACCATCCTTGAGGGCATTGCCAAGGTTAAATTCGCTTGGGGGCAGGCCACGCTGGAAGGCGCCGGGGTAGACCCGCACACCAGCTCCGCCACAGAGGTTATTTCTAAGTGGTACGAGGGCATCGCTGAGCCCACCCAGGTGCCGCGTGGGCTAACCGCGTCTGCCTTGAAAGACTTCCTGGTGGTGGCCGTTACCGGGGTGGTACGAGCCCGGGAAGCTGCCGCGCGACTTGAGGTGCAAGACGCATTAGAATTGGCTAGCGCCCAGCTGCGGACTCAGGTAGAACAGACACTGACCGCGCTTTCGCCTGATGGAAGCGCTGTAGCTGTGGCTCCTACCGCGCAGTTGGCGGCGTCTTTACGCCTGCGTGCCAGTGAGCTGAAACCCTTCGGATTGTTTGGAGCGAATTGATGATCGACGCTGCCAGCCTTGATAGGCGGCTTGAGGAAATGCGCCGCGCCCTAGACGCGGCCCCCAACGAGGTAAGCGCCTCCTTGGTAATTCCTGCCCGTCAAGGAATGGATAATGTGGCTAAACGTCTAGCTTTGGGCGTAGACCACACCGTGGCAGCGTTTTTCGGGGGCACCGGTTCAGGTAAATCCTCCCTGTTCAACGCCCTAACCAAGCTTGATTTTGCCGACGTGGGTGCCCGCCGCCCCACCACCTCACGCGCCGCCGCCTGCACCTGGGGCGACGACGCCACCGCCCTGCTGGACTTTTTAGGGGTAGACCCGCACCGCCGCATTAGGCGCGAGTCCATTCTCGACGGCGACGACGAAAACTACCTTGACGGCCTGGTGCTGCTGGATGTGCCCGACTATGACTCGGTAACCACCGCCCACGCCCTGCAGGTAGACCGCCTAGTGCCCCTAGCTGACCTGCTGGTTTGGGTTGTGGACCCGCAAAAATATGCCGACGCCGCCCTGCACGAGGGCTACCTGCGCGGCCTGGGTGCCCGCCAGGAAGACATGGTGGTGCTGATCAACCAGATCGACACCCTACCTGCGGGCGGTACCCAAGCCCTGATTGACGATGTGCGCGCGCTGCTGCTGGCAGACGGGCTGGATAAGGTGCGCGTGATCGCCGTATCCGCTAAGCGCGGGGACAACCTAGACCAGGTGCGTGAGCTGTTCCGCCAGGTTTCTGAGCGCGAATCTAACGCTGCCCGCACTGCTTCAGCTGAGCTGGACTCTATCGCCAAGCGATTGTCGGTGAGCGTGGCCGAGCGTGAGGCCACCTTAGATGAGCCGGCCACCTCCGACTTCCAGGAGCAAATGTCGCGTAGCGCCGGTGTGGGTGTAGTGGCTGACTCGATTGCTACGGGTCTACGTAAAATTTTCCCGCCTTCTTTGGCACGCCCCGAAGCCCCCTCGCGAGTGAGCGTGGCCGCCCAGGCATCCACTTGGCTGCACCGCAACACCGACTACCTGCCCCAGGCTTGGGTTAACTCGGTGCAAGACGCGGTTTCTGACCCTGAAGGACTGGTCACCGGGGTGACTGACCTGGTGGCGTTAGTGCCTCTGCCGCGCCCGCGCAAGCTGCTGATTGAGCTGGGCTGGTGGCTAGGCTGGATTGCGGTACTGGCCGGATTTGGCTGGATGTTCTTTAAGAATGGGGGCGTGCCCAGCTACGCGCTGGTGGCCGTGGGTGTGCTCTCGGTTGTGGCCAGCTACTGGCTGCGCCTGCGCCGCGCTAATCGGGAAGCCGCTGCTTATCGCGAGGCTGCCAGGGGACGCGTTGACCAGCTGGTTAACCGCGACATGGTTAAACCTATGCAGGCAGTATTTGCCCGCCACAACCGCCTGCGCGCGGCTTTGGCAGTGGAGAAGACCCAAGCGTAGCGGGGGTAAACCTGAGCTAGTTAAACCTGAGCCAGTTTTAACTTCGACGGCGGCCAGCATTGTTGTTGGCCGCCGCCGCTTTTTCTGCGCCGGTTCTGGGCGGTTTCTGGTGGGCCCGTTTGGGTGGACCTGCTTTGGGTAGGCGCCGCCTGCTCCCACCGCATATGTTGTTTGGCGCGGCGCCACAATCATCACTACCACCCAGCCCCAGTAGCCCGCGCTGCGCGCGACATGGGCAGGCTGGGCTTTGGCAGCGCCGCGCGGGGGCAGGCGAGGCTGCTTTTGTGCACAGGTGGGGAACTTTTTGGCCCCACGCGGCTTATACACACCGGCCAAGCGGGGTGCTTGCTTTTTGGCCGATCCTGGTTGCGTCACTAAACGATGCGCGCAAAGGAGAGACAAATGAACCGCGCCATTGAAGTCACCGTCCAGGGCACTGTGGCTACCGCCCCAGTGCTAACTCGGCAGGAAGGCAAAAAACCCTACTGTCGCTTCCGCGTAGCCGCCTCATATGGGCAAATGGTGTCTGGTAACTGGGTTAACTACGACACTTTATGGTTTACCGCCAAGGCGTGGGGAGACCTAGCTGAGCACTTAGCTCAGTCATTTAAGCGAGGCGACCCGGTGATCTTGTGTGGCAGGCTGGGGGAGGACCACTGGATGCGCTCTGGTCAGCGAGTTAGCTCCATGGTTTTGCACCTACACTGCGCTGGCCATGATCTAACTCGCGGCGAAGCCCACTACACCAAGGTAGTAATCATCCACGACAAGGCTGGTGACTCGGGTGAGGCGCAGCTAGCTGCGCAGCGTGCTGGGGGAGCGCAGGCCATGGGCGGCCCGCAGGCTATGAGTGGTCCTGAGACCATGAGCGCGCCAGAGCTTGCTAGCGCGCCGGAAGCAATGAGCGCCCCTGAGAGCATGAGCGGGCCTGACGGGACTGAAACCGCCTGCGCCCCAGAAATCACGGGTGTGCCGGGCACCAATAGCGCCCCGGATGTGGGCGCGGCCTTAGCCGCTGCGATTGCCGCCCAAAACGGCAGCCCTGAGCTAGTGACCCCCAACCTGGAGGCACAAGATCAGTGGAGCACCGACTACACCCTGGTCTAACAGGCTGCACTAAAACTGGCTATGTTCTGTGCTGAGACTTAGAAACGCAGCTTTGACCGGCCCAAATGTGGCTAGATCAGCCTATGGTTAGGCCAGGTCCAGGCCCAGATCGGCTGGGTGGGCTACTTCAAAAACCTCCAGTAGCGAGCGGGTGATTATTTCCGCCAGCTTAGCTGCATCAGTGGTTTTAAAAGTCAGGGCATTAGGCTGGGCATCCCAGCCCAGCAAAGCCAGCTGCATAACGTGAGCTGGGCCCAGTAGCAGCTGCTCTAGGCCATCTACGCGCGGAGCTAAAGCCGTATAGCTAAGTGCGCCCTGAGTTTGGTCAACCAAAACCGCAATCCCTGGCTTATCGCTAGAAATCTTGGCTTTGCGGCGCAGTAGCTTATTAGCTAGGCCAGGCGCGGTTAGCTGCGTATCTGGCTCAAGTAAGGGCTGGCCCACGTAAAACACCAGGCGAGCGCCGGCGTCGACGTCGTTACTTAAAAAACTAACCAAAGAGGGGGTAAACCGAGCCCAAGAACCCAAATCAATAGAGTCAACTGCCTTCTCACTCATAAGCTAATCCTAATTTAGTTCTGAGTGTGACTAGTCTGGGGTGTGTCACTAATAGGTAACGCGCCCTTATGCGCGTACGGTGAGGGAGTCTGCATACTTAGGAGGGCTCCCCTATGATCCGTTTCGACCAAGTCTCTAAGGTCTACAAACGCGGCGCCAGGCCGGCGCTAAACGAGGTTGATATTGAGATCGAACGGGGGGAATTTGTATTCCTAGTGGGGGCCTCGGGTTCAGGTAAATCCACTTTCCTGCGCCTAGTGCTGCGCGAAGAGCGTCCCACCTCCGGCTCAATCCACGTACTTGGCCGCGACCTATCCCAGGTTTCCACCTGGAAGGTACCCCAGCTGCGCCGCGAAATCGGCACTGTGTTCCAGGACTTCCGACTCCTGGAAAACAAAACCGTGCTCGAAAACGTGGCTATCGCCCCGCAGGTGATCGGCAAGCCGCGCTACTACATTCGCTCAGCCGTGCCCGAAGCCCTAGAACTAGTGGGCCTAAAGGGTAAGGAAAAGCGTCTACCGCATGAGCTTTCCGGTGGTGAACAGCAGCGTGTGGCAATCGCCCGCGCCATGGTTAACCGCCCCAAGCTACTGCTAGCCGATGAGCCTACCGGTAACCTTGACCCCTCCACCTCGGTAGGAATCATGCGTCTACTAGACCGGATTAACCGCCAAGGAACCACCGTGGTTATGGCCACCCACGACGACGAAATCGTAGACCAGATGCGCAAGCGCGTAATCGAACTTGAAGAGGGACACGTGGTGCGTGACCAGGCACGCGGCGTCTACGGCTCCAACCGCTGAGGTAGTTTTAATGCGTATCAGGTTTATTTTCTCCCAGGTTTTCCAGGGTCTAAGCCGCAACATGGCTATGACCGTGTCCGTCATCTTGGTTTCTTTCGTATCGCTGCTGTTTGTGGGTTCATCCTCACTGCTACAGATGCAGATCAGCGCCATGAAAGGGGCCTGGTATGACAAGGTTGAGGTGTCCATCTTTATGTGCCCCTCATCCTCCTCGCAGGCACGCTGCCCCAACGGTGAAGCCACCCAGGCACAGATCGCCTCAGTAGATTCCTTCCTACGTTCAGACTCACTCAAGCCCTACGTAAAGAGTTTCCAGATGGAAACCAAAGCGCAGGCCTTCAAAAACTTCAAAGCCGCCTACGGCAACTCGCCCATTGGCCGCAATGCCACCGAAGACATGATGCCGGTTTCATTCCGCGTCAAACTGGTTGACGCCAAGCAATACCAGGTGGTGGCTGAGCAGTTCCAAGGCAGGGCCGGGGTTGAACGCGTGGTAGACCAGCGGGCCACCCTCGAACCACTGTTTAAGGTGATGGATAGGGCCTCATGGTTTGCCGCCGGCCTAGCCATTGTGATGGCGGTGGCAGCGTTCTTGCTGATCATCACCACCATTAAACTTTCGGCCATGTCGCGCAGCAAAGAAACCTCAATCATGCGCCTGGTGGGTGCCTCCAACACCTTTATCCAGCTGCCATTCATGCTTGAAGGTATGCTCGCGGCCCTGACCGGCGCCATCTTGGCGGTAGGCGTGCTACTGCTGGGCGTGCACTACCTGATTAACGACTGGCTGGCTAAGTCCCTGTCTATCACCATGGCCTTCATTGGCACCCGCGAGGTGCTCACCGTAGCGCCGTTCTTGATGCTTGGGGCGATTGTGCTAGCTGGAATTTCTTCCATGGTTTCACTCTCGCGTTACACCAAGGTCTAAATCATGAAAAAGCTTTCGCTTTCTAAAGCAGGCTCACTGGTGATGGCGGCCGCCGCCACCTTGAGCCTGAGCCTGGGGCTAGTGGGTCACGGCCTGCCGGTGGCTCACGCCGACGAGCGCGACGACGCCCAATCCCAGCTAAACAGCGCCAACCAGAAAGAAGCGCAGCTGCGCTCCTCGCTAGAAGGCGTGGACGCCAAGCTGGGCCAGGCCTACTTGGATGCCCAAAACGCCAACACCCAGCTGGCTGCGGCTAAAACTGAGTTGGCTAAAGCCCAGCAGATCCAAGCCCAGGCCCTGCAAACCCAGCAGCAGGTAAACACCCAGCTGGCTAGCGCCCAGGCCCAGCAGGAGCAGCTAAACAAGCAGGCCACTAACTCCTCCAAGGAAGCCAATGCTTCCAAGGCGGCAGTGGCCTCACTGGTGGTCTCCACCTACCAGGGCGACAACTCGCTAACCACGCTTTCTTACGTATTGCAGTCCGATTCGGTTTCGCAGATGACTGAGCGCTCCAACGTCACCCAGGTGGCCTCCAGCGTGCAGGAGTCTATTTTGGCTGATGCCGAAGCCCAGCGCGCTAAGGACGCTAACCGCAAAGCCCGCCAGGACGCCGTCGCCAAGCGCATCAGCAACCTGAAGGTGCAGGCAGACAAGGCCGCCCAGGAAGCCACCGACGCCGCCAACCAGGCTGCCACCAAGCGCAACGAGGTTTCCGCTAGGGCCTCAGCCGCCTCAGCCGCCGCCTCCAACCTGGAAACCCAGAAAGCCGGCTTGCAGGCCCAGCTAGACCAGGTTTCCAAGGACCAGGCCGCCGCCCAAGCCAAGATCGCTAAGATCGACGCCGCCAACGCCCAGGCTGTAGCTAGCGGCAGTATGACTAACGCTTCCTCCAGCTCGGCCAGGTCTGACTCACTAGGCAGCGGCTATATTGGCCACCCCCTCACCGCGCCTTGGGTGGTGACTAGTCCCTTTGGTTACCGCGTCCACCCGGTTACCGGCACCGCCCAAGGCCACGCCGGTACAGACTTTGCTGCTGACTGTAACCAGCCCCAATACGCGCCGGCGGCCGGGGTAGCCACCTACTGGTATTCGGTTTCCTGCGGTATCGGCTTGGATATCAACCTCGGTTACATTGACGGCCACTCCTACAACATCACCTTGTGCCACATGTCTGGGCGCGCCGTGGGTGATGGGGCCAGCGTCAGCCGTGGCCAGGTGGTTGGTTACACCGGCGCCACCGGTTACGCCACCGGCTGCCACGTGCACTTTGAGGTCACTCGCGACGGCGTCAACATTGACCCCATGAGCCTGCCTGGTTTCTAAGCCGCAGCTCGCGCTGGCGGGCTTTGGCAGGTTATGTGGCGCACGTGCTTACCCTGCCCAGCGCTTGCCCTGCCGCGCGCTGGCGAGCAGGACTGCGAGTGTGCGCCTGGGCTCGCCGCGCGCTGGCGGGCTTTGGCGGGTCGCTGAATTAATTCACCCAACAGC
>ERZ1674170.239-NODE-239-length-10832-cov-7.970214_pt1 | contig 10832 bp, 10 predicted proteins | sample MGYA00581300_ERZ1674170 | MGnify/ENA primary metagenome ERZ1674170 (study PRJEB41354, sample SAMEA4873325) | human saliva metagenome | biome: human-associated habitat [ENVO:00009003]; feature: mouth environment [ENVO:08000002]; material: saliva material... | reverse complement strand
CCCTATTTCAGCCCCAGCACAGATACCTCTACGGAGAAATGATGTCTCGTACGACCACCTCCCTGGCCGCCATCGCCGCCATCGCCGCCCTCGGACTGGCCGCATGTTCTTCCGGCACCACCACTTCTTCCTCCCAGTCCTCCGCTTCGCCGAGCGAGACCACGCAGGCCACCCAGGCCTCGTCCGTGAGCATCGACGCGAACGACGGTCCGGTCGAGATCAAGCTGCCCGTGACCCGCGCAGCCTCCCTTGACAACCGCACCTTCGAGGTGCTGCAGCAGTGGGACGTTCCGCTCGTCGCCGTCCCCAAGAAGCTGATCCCCTCCACCGTCACCGCCTACAACGGCGAGGACATCGCGGACGTGGGCATGCACCGCGACCCCAACCTGGAGGCCCTGGTCGCCGCGAACCCCGACCTGATCATCTCCGGTCAGCGCTTCTCCAAGTTCGACGCGCAGATCAAGGAACTCGCGCCCGACGTCCCGCTTATCAACCTGGAGCCGCGCGAGGGCCAGCCCTTCGACCAGGAGCTCATCCGCGAGGTCACGGACCTGGGTGAGATCTTCGGCAAGCAGGACGAGGCGAAGAAGCTCGTCGACGACTTCAACGCGTCGATCGAGCGCGCGAAAAAGGCCTACGATGGCTCCTCGACCGTCATGGCGGTTGACGTCTCCGGCGGCAACATCGGCTACGTGGCACCCGGCAAGGGCCGCACGTGGGGCCCGGTCTTCGACCTGCTCGGCCTGAAGCCGGCGCTCGAGGTCGAGGGTTCGACCGACTCACACACCGGTGACGACATCTCCGTCGAGGCGATTGCGCAGGCCAACCCGGCGTGGATCTTCGTCCTCGACCGCGATGCCGCCATCACCAAGGACGGCTCCAACACGCCGGCCGAGACCGTCATCAACGACAACGCCGCGCTGCAGAACGTCGCTGCGCTGCAGAACAAGCACGTTCTGTACGCACCGAACGACACGTACACCAACGAGTCCATCATCACCTACACGGAGATCTTCAACTCCATCGCGGACGCTTTCGAAGCCGCGAAGAAGTGACCCTCTGACACACAAGCGGGTGCCGCCCCTCGGGGCGGCACCCGCGCCCGGTTTTCCTATGACGCACTCCCCCACCACCGCACCTCCCGCGGACGCGGCGCTCGCGCGCGAGGCAACCCCGACCTCGTCGAAGCGCCGCCCCCTGGCGCTCGCTTTAGCCACGCTCGCCGTAGCTGCGCTTCTCGTCCTGTCGCTATCGACCGGCGAATACTCGATCCTCTCCCAGGACGACGGCTGGCAGATCTTCCTCGCCGTGCGCGTCCCTCGCACGATCGCGCTCGTCCTGTCAGGCGCCGCAATGTCGATGAGCGGCCTCGTCATGCAGCTAGTCACCCAGAACCGCTTCGCAGAGCCCTCCACGACGGGCACGACCGAGTGGGCGGGCCTGGGCCTGCTCGTCATCATGATCGTGTGGCCCGGCGCCCCGATCCTGGTGCGCATGACCTGCGCGATCGTCTTCGCCTTCGTGGGCACGATGGTGTTTTTCGCGCTGCTGCGCCGCGTCTCCCTGCGGTCCTCGCTCCTCGTGCCGATCATGGGCATGATGCTCGGCGCGGTCGTCTCCGCGATCTCGACGTTCCTGGCCCTCGAGACGAACACCCTGCAGAGCGTTTCGGTGTGGTTCCAGGGGTCTTTCACGTCGGTGTACGAGGGCCAGTACGAGATCCTGTGGATCGTCGCCATCATCGTCGCAATTGTGTTCGTCATGGCGGATCGCCTGACAGCCGTGTCCCTCGGCGAGGACATCGCGGTGTCGCTTGGCGTCAACTATCACCGCATGATCCTCATCGCGACGGGGCTCGTGGCCGTGGCCACCGGCGTCGTCACCGTCGTCGTCGGCTCCCTGCCCTTCCTGGGGCTCATCGTCCCCAACCTCGTGTCCATGTCGATGGGCGACAACCTGCGCACGAACCTGCCGTGGGTGTGTCTGGCAGGCATCGCGCTCGTGACGGTCACGGACCTGCTCGCGCGCACAATCATCTCCCCCTTCGAAATGCCCGTCTCGGTCATCCTCGGTGTTCTCGGCGCCTTCGTTTTCATTGCGCTCGTCCTACGCCAGGCCAGGAAGGGGGCCGTCCTGTGAACATCCTGTCCTCCTCCGCGACCCCCGAGGCCGTCTCCGCTTCCCCGGCCCCGGCCTCGTCCGCGCGCACGAAACGCCCCACCCGACGCACCGGCGCCTTCACCTCCCCGGCCGCACGGCGTCGCTGGTGGATCCTCTTCGGGCTCGTGTGCGCGGTCGCGATCCTCGCCTGCATCGGACTCATCGCCTGGAAGAACCCCGCACAGTTCGGCACCCCCGTGTTCTGGAGGCTCGCCTGCAGGCGCGCCTTCGCGGTCCTCGCGATCGCCATCGTGGCGGTGTGTCAGGGCATGGCGACGGTCGCCTTCCAGACGGTGGCGAACAACCGCATCATCACGCCCTCAATCCTCGGGTTTGAGTCCCTGTACCGGGCGATCCACACCTCCACGATCTTCTTCCTGGGCGTCGCCGGCCTGGGCGCGTCGGCGACCGTCGGGAACTTCGTCGGGCAGCTCGCCCTCATGATCGCCTTGACCCTCGTGCTGTATTCGTGGCTGCTCACCTCGCAGCGGGCCTCGATGCACGCGATGCTCCTCATCGGCGTCATGTTGGGCGCGGGCCTCGGGTCGATTTCCACCTTCATGCAGAGGCTGCTCACGCCCTCGGAGTTCGACGTGCTCACCGCGCGCCTTTTCGGGTCGATCGCGAACGCCCAGAAGGAGTATTTCCCGATTGCGGTTCCCCTCGTCGCGGCCGCGGCCATCGCCCTCGTCGCTCTCACGCGCCAGCTGTCGGTGCTCTCGCTCGGCCGCGAGACGGCCACCAACCTGGGTCTGAACCACCGCCGCACGTCCGTGCTTGTCCTCGTCCTGGTGTCGATCCTCATGGCCACGTCGACCGCGCTCGTGGGTCCCATGACGTTCCTCGGGTTCCTCGTGGCCACGCTGGCCTACCAGTTTTCCGACACGCACGATCATCGCTACATCTTCGCGATGTCCGTCGCCCTGGGTGCCGCGATCCTGGCCAGCGCGTATTTCGTCATGAATCACGTGTTCAACACGCAGGGCGTCGTCTCCATCATTATCGAGTTCGTCGGCGGACTCGCGTTCATCGTCACTATTTTGCGGAAGGGCCGCCTGTGATCTCCATCGATTCCGTCGTCAAGCAGTATTCGCCGTCAGTGCGCATCGGTGAGGTCTCCCTCGACATCCCCACGGGCGGCATCACGGCGCTCGTGGGCCCCAACGGCGCGGGCAAGTCCACGATCCTCACCATGATCGGGCGCCTCCTGGGCATCGACGAGGGCACGATCGAGGTCGGCGGCCTCAACGTGGCCACGACGAAGTCCTCCGAGCTGGCGCGCACCCTGTCGATCCTGCGCCAGGAGAACCACTTCATTTCGCGCCTCACGGTGCGTCAGCTGGTGGGTTTCGGACGCTTCCCCCACTCGAAGGGACGCCTCAGTGCCGAGGACGAGGCCATCATCGACCGCTACATCGGTTTCCTCGACCTGGAGAAGCTTGAGGGGCGCTACCTGGATCAGCTCTCGGGCGGCCAGCGCCAGCGCGCCTACGTCGCCATGGTGCTCGCTCAAGAGACCGAGTACGTTCTGTTGGACGAGCCCCTCAACAACCTGGACATCGCGCGCAGCGTGGAGATGATGCGGATGCTGGAGCGGGCGGCCCGCGAGTTTTCGCGCACGATCGTCATCGTCCTGCACGACATCAACTTCGCTGCGCGTTACGCCTCGCAGATCTGCGCGCTCAAGGACGGGAGGGTCGCCTTCATGGGAAGCCCCGAGGAGATCATGCGCGAGGAGGTCCTCACCGACATCTTCGACACCCCCGTCAGCGTCGTTCCCGGCCCCCACGGCCCGATCGCCTGCTACTTCTGAGCGGGGCTGGTTCGCGCTTTTCTCGGAGGCCGCCGTTTCCGCCCGCCGCTGTCCGCCCGCTGCTGCCCGCCCGCCGCTGCCCGCCCGCCGCTGCCCGCCCGCCTCAGCGGCGACGAGGCCGGGGCCGGGTAGAATGGTCGCGCGGCCCCTCGTGAAACGGCCGTGAAACGCTTATCTTCCAAGGGGTTCCCGTGCACGTCGGACTGATCGCCGTCTTCCTGCTTCTCGCTCTCGCTCTCATCGCGGGCGGCCTCTACATCTTCATGTCCGGGCTGACCGCACGCGCCGGTGTGTGCCGCCCACCCCTGGGGCTGCGTCTTCAGGGCGTCGAGCCGGGCTCGCAGGACTGGGAGCGCGCCCACCGCGCCGCCTGGCCCATCCTCTTCGGCGGCGGCGTCCTGGGCACCGCCCACGGCATCGCCCTGGCCGCCACCACCCTCATGGACGCGCGCATCTCCGTGCCCATCGTCTTCATCGTCTCAGGGCTCATCGTCGAGGCCGGCCTCTGGCTGGTCGCCAAGGGTGCCGGCAAGGCGTCACTGAAGTAACGCTTCGCGGGGCGCCGCCGCCCCGCCCATCCCGCGCGGATACAACAAACGGGCCCCGGCCTCGTGCATCACCTCACGAGGACGGGGCCCGCCGCACAGTGTCGGAGCCTCAGGCCTTGGGGCGCTCGCGGCGATCCAGCATGTACAGGGCCAGCTTCGAGGGCTCGAGCGCACGCACGGCGTGCGGCAGGCGCGTGCCGAAGTGGATGACGTCGCCGGGCTTCAGGACAACGGTGCGGCCGTCGGCCTCAATCTCGAGGGCGCCCTCGAGCGTGTGGAGGATGACGGGCATCGCGGCCGTGTGCTCGCTGAGGATCTCGTCCTTATCGAAGCTAAAGAGGACCAGGCGCACGCCCTCGGCGTGCATGACGGTGCGCGACACCGTGGCTTCCTCGTTGACCTGGATCATCGAGGCGATGTCCTGCAGGTCCGTCATGATGGGCGTGGGGACCTCGGTGTTCGATTCGGGCGACAGGCTCATTGGCTCTCCTTGGGTTTGCGCGCGACGATGGCGACGCCGCACAGATGTCGATCATATTTCTTAAACGTGCGCGCCATGGTGGTGACGCGTTCACGCAGGTCTTTGTCCCGCGCGACGTTGCGCATGATGCGCAGGGCTCCACGCACGCCCTCGTCGGCGATCATACGGCCGGGCTTGAGGAGGGCCATCGGGGCCGTGCGGGTCTCTTCGACGACGAGGCCTACCTCCTCGAGCGCGCGCCTCCAGTCGGCGACCGTGAGGGGGCGGGCGTTGACGTTGATGGCGCGGGCGAGGGCGCGGCGAATCTCGGTGGCGGGTTCCTCTCCGATGGAATCGGGGCGCATCGCCAGCTCGTGGATGACGTAGCGGCCGCCGGGTCGCAGGATGCGCGCGGCCTCGCCCATGATGGCGCGCTTGGCCTTCTCCCCCTGCATGGAGAGCATGGCTTCGCCGACGACGACGTCCGCGCTCTCGTCCGGCAGGCCGGTCTCGGCCGCGTCAGCATTGACGCAGTGCCCCACGCCCGAGGCGATGGCGTCCACGCGCGCAGCGGCGTTCGGGTCGCGCTCGACACCCACGTAGGAGGCGGGGCCTACCTCAATAATCGCCGAGGCCGTGACGCCCAGGCCGGGCGCGAACTCGACGACGTCGGAACCGGGTAGGACGGCGCGCTTGAGAGCCCACGTGCTGAGGGCGAGTCCTCCGGGGCGCAGGACCGTCTTTCCGGCGCGTGCGAGGACCCAGTGGCCGGGCGCCTTCTCGACGGGCCGATCGGCGAAGGGCAGGGCCTCCGCCGACGATTCACTGTGAGTTGCCATATACGCAAGTATAGCGTTGTCTATTTCTTCATGCAGGGCTACACCCACAGAAAATGCGCCGACGGCTCCCTTCCTCCGCGCTACAGGCCGATAATCTCGGCGAAAGCTCCCTTAATTGCGTCGAGGCGCTCGCGCGCCTGCTCCCAAGGCAGCGGCTCCCCGTCTGCGACCGGCAGGATCACCTCGAGGTAGCACTTGAGCTTGGGCTCAGTACCCGAGGGGCGCGCGATAACACGGTCCCCGGCCTCGGTGAGCACGAGGACGCCGTCCGTGGGCGGCAAACCGCGGTATCCCTGCGCCAGGTCCGAGACCTCGACGACGGGCGATCCGGCGAGAACGGTCGGCGGCTGGGCGCGCAGGCGCGCCATACCGCTGGAGATCTGCTCGATGTCTTCGACGCGGAAGGTCAGCGGCGAACTCACGTGCAAGCCGTGCAGTCGCGCCAGGCGCTCCAGCTCGTCCCACACGCTGCGCCCCTGCGCCTTCAGCGAGGCCACGAGGGAGGCGGCGACGACCGAGGTCGCGATGCCGTCCTTGTCGCGAACGTGGGCAGGGTCCGGGCAAAAGCCGATGGCCTCCTCGTAGCCGAATCCGAGCCCGGGGGCGCGTGCGATCCACTTAAAGCCGGTGAGCGTCGTGTGGTGCTCCAGGCCGTGAGCGCGGGCGATCCGCGAGAGCAGGCGCGAGGACACGATCGAGTTCGCGAGCGAGCCCGTCAGGCCCCGCGAAGCCAGGAACTCGCCCAGCAGAGAGCCGATCTGATCGCCGCTGAGCGGACTCCACCCCGTCTGCGAGGCCGGGTCGGGCACCGCGAGCGCGCAGCGGTCCGCGTCGGGATCGACCGCGATGATGAGGTCTGCCCCCTGCTCGCGGGCCTGCTCGATCGCCATGTCGAGCGCGCCGGACTCTTCGGGATTGGGGAAGGGAACGGTCGGGAAGTCGGGGTCCGGATCGGCCTGGGCCGCCACGAGGGAGACGTTGGTGAAGCCGGCCTCGGCCAGGACGCGCGAGGTGATCGCCGCGCCCACGCCGTGCATGGCGGTCAGGACGATGCGCAGGTCCTCGCGGGCTGAAGCGTCGCCCGAGGCCAGGGCGGATGCGCAGGCCACGTACTCCTCGCGCGGGTCCACGGCCTCGATGAGGTCGTCGTTCATCGGGACCTTATCCGCGGGCGGCGCGGCCTCGATGGCGGCCGCGATCTCGGCGTCGAAAGGCGGGACGATCTGCACGCCGCGCCCGTCGCCCTGGACGACGCTCCCGCCCAGGTAGACCTTGTAGCCGTTGTCCGGGGCGGGGTTGTGCGAGGCGGTCACCATGACACCCGCGTCCGCGTCGAAGTGCAGCATCGAGAAGGAAGTCAGCGGCGTCGGGTTGGCCTGGGGCAGGGCGAGGACGCGCACCCCCGCGGCCGAGGCCACGCGGCACGCGGCCGTGGCGAACTCGGAGGACCCGTAGCGGGCGTCGCAGCCGACGACCAGCGTGGGGGTGCCCGTCGCGTGGCGCTTGACGACCTCGCACAGGCCGGCGGTCGCGCGGATGACGACCGCGAGGTTCATGCGGGACTCGCCCGGGCCGACGACGCCGCGCAGGCCTGCGGTGCCGAACTGGAGGGGGCCGTTCATGGCGGCGCTCACGCGGGCCGCCGCCTCCTCGTCGCCGCGCTCGGTGGCCTCAATGTCGGCGCTCAGGGCCGAGGCCGTGGCGGGGTCCGGGTCGTGGCTCGCCCACTGGCGGGCGCGCTCCAGCAGCTCCATCGTCTTTAGTCCTCCAGTCCTGCCAGGATGGCGTTGGTTGCGGAGACCCCCAGGCGGGAGGCTCCGGCCTCGATCATGGCCAGGGCCGTCTCGGCGTCACGGATGCCGCCCGAGGCCTTGACCCCCAGCGCGTCGCCGACCGTGGCGCGCATGAGGGCGACCGCGTGGGTCGAGGCGCCGCCCGCGGGGTGGAATCCCGTGGAGGTCTTGACGAAATCCGCGCCAGCGGCCATCGAGGCGGTGCACGCGGCGACGATCTCGTCGTCGGTGAGCGCGGCGGACTCGATGATGACCTTGAGGATGCGCGGGGCGGGGACGACGCGGCGCACGGCCGCGATCTCCTCCTCGAGGTCGTGGAGGCGCGCGTCCTTCACCAGCTCGATGTTGATGACCATGTCGATCTCGTCCGCGCCGTCGGCGACGGCCTGGGCGGCCTCGAAGGCCTTGACCTGGGGCTTGACCGCGCCCGAGGGGAAGCCGACCACGCAGGCGACCTTCAATCCCTCGGGAACGTCCAGGGGCAGCATCGAGGGGGACACGCACACCGAGAAGGTGCCAGCCGCGGCGCCCTCCTCGACGATGCGGGCCACGTCCGCCTTGGTGGCCTCAGGCTTGAGGATCGTGTGGTCGATGAGTGCGGCCACGTCACGCTTCTTCATGGAACTTCTTTCTTGTCGCATCACAGCTGGGCCAGGGGCAGGGCCAGCTCCATCATGGTGGTAAAGGAGGTCTGACGCGCCTGGGCGTCCGTGGCCTCGCCCGTCACCAGGGAGTCCGAGACGGTGAAGATACCCACGGCCTCGACGCCCGCGTGGGCGGCCGTCGCGTACAGGCCCGCGGACTCCATCTCGACCGCGAGCACGCCCATGCGCTGCCAGGCCTCGTTGAAGGTCGGGTTCGCGTTGTAGAACGTGTCGGAGGAGAGGATGTTGCCCACGTGGATCGGCACGTCGGCCTCGCGGGCGCGACGCACCACGTCCTCGATGAGGCGGAAGGAGCCGATCGGAGCGTAGGAACCAGGGATCTGGTACTGATCCAGGAACGCCGAGTTCGAGCAGGCGGCCTGGGCGACCACCACGTCGTACAGGTTGACGTCCGGCTGCAGGGCACCGCACGTGCCCACGCGCACGAGGCGCGTGCAGCCGAACTCGTGGATCAGCTCGTGGGCGTACAGCGAGATCGAGGGGATGCCCATGCCCGAGCCCATGACGGACACCGGGGTGCCGCGGTAGGTGCCGGTGTAGCCCAGCATGTTGCGCACGGCGTTGAACTGGCGCGCGTCCTCCAGGTAGGTTTCGGCGATGAACTTCGCGCGCAGCGGGTCTCCGGGCAGGAGGATCGTCGGCGCGATGGGGGCGGTGGGGTTGATGTGCGGTGTCGAGCGCATGTGTCCTCCTATGGTGTCGAGGAGCCCGGGGCTCCGTCGAGGCTTCTTTACCCTTGTCGCAAGGCTATGCCGTGCAATTGAAATGTGTCAACGAGTGGTTTGACAAATGTTCTCATCCACTTGGGGCGCGATCACGCACCCCGCGCGGGGTTGCCCCACGTGGCCGTTCCAGCAGCGCGAGGGCCAGGTCCTGGTCGACCACCAGGTGAGTGGCCAACCCCATGTGCAGCGCCGTGTCCAGCGCCTCCGCTTTCACACGCCCGCCGGCAACCAACACCCGCACGGGGCGGGCGCGCAGCTCCTCGAGCGTGATACCGACCGTCCGGCGATCGACCGAGGCCAGGGCAACCGCGCCCTCGCGCGTAAAAAACCGCGAGCAGGCATCCCCAACCGCGTCGCGCATCAGGGCCTCCACCTCGTCGTCCTCGAGCTGGCCGAGGTTGAGCGAGAGGGCCTCACGCCCCAGGGAACCAACGGTAAACACCGCCACGTCCACACCGCGCCCCTCCTCCAGGATCCGCTCGATCGACCGGTCACGGCGCACGATCGACAGCATCGCCGTGTCCTGGAAAATCACCGGCAGTGGCAGGTAGCGCGGCTGCGCGCCGAAAGCCTCGCAAAAAGCCCGCATGATCTCAAAATCATGCGTCGCCCGCTCAGAAAACGACGTCCCGCCCTTGAGCTGGACGACGCGTACGCCCTGGCGAGGAGCGTAAGTCAGGTGGTCCGCGAGCGCACTCATCGTGCGCCCCCAGGAAATCCCCACGCTCATGCCGTCGCGCACGAGCTGGGTGACGACATCGGCACCGACGCGGCCGACCTGCTCGATGGCCTCGCCCTCGGTCATATCGCGGCCGTGGGCGACGCGCACGCTCGCCAGGCCGAAGCGCTTCTCCAAGCGCAGGGCGATCTCCGAGGCGTCCTCGCGCGGATCGTGGATCTCGATGGTCACAAAGCCGCGCTCGCGGCCGTGGGCGAGGAGTTTGGCGACCGTGGGGCGCGACAAACCCATGCGGGCGGCGACCTCGGCCTGGCTCAGTCCCTGCTGGTAGTAGAGCTTGACGGCCTCAATCGACTGTTCGTCGCGCCTTTCCACGATTCCTCCTCCCCTCATGCTCGCGGTCGCCCGGGCTTTAAGACACGGTCTCCAGCACGACGCTGCGCGGCTCGGGGGTGACCCCGTCGGCGATCTCGATCGCGCCGGACAGGGACTCCAGTGCGCGCTCGATGCGCCACTCATCATCGGTGTGGAGCGTGAGCAGGGGTTGGCCCGCCGCGACGCTCTCCCCCGGCTTGGCGTGGATCTCGATGCCGGCACCCGCCTGGACCGGATCCTCCTTGACGGCGCGGCCCGCGCCCAGCCTCCACGAGGCCACGCCCACGGACAGGGCGTCCATGCCGACGACGGTTCCCCCGGCCTCGGCGAGGACCTGGTGGGTGTGCGCGGCGCGCGGCAGCGGCGCGTCCGGGTCGCCGCCCTGCTCGCGGATCATCGCGCGCCAGCGGTCCATCGCGCGCCCGTCCGCCAGCGCGGCCTCCACGTCAGCATCCCGGAGTCCCGCAAGGTCGAGCATGTTGCGCGCCAGCTCGCACGTCAGCTCAATGACGTCGGCGGGGCCGCCTCCAGCGAGAACCTCGACGGATTCCTCCACCTCGAGGGCGTTGCCGATCTTTCGTCCCAGCGGCACGGACATGTCGGTGAGCAGCGCACGCGTGGCGACCCCCGCGTCGCGGCCGAGGTCCACCATCGTGCGGGCAAGCTCGCGCGCGGCGTCCAGGTCCTTCATGAAGGCACCCGAGCCGACCTTGACGTCCAGGACCAGGGCTCCCGTGCCCTCGGCGATCTTCTTGCTCATGATGGAGCTGGCGAT
>ERZ1674170.235-NODE-235-length-10947-cov-14.267719_pt1 | contig 10947 bp, 8 predicted proteins | sample MGYA00581300_ERZ1674170 | MGnify/ENA primary metagenome ERZ1674170 (study PRJEB41354, sample SAMEA4873325) | human saliva metagenome | biome: human-associated habitat [ENVO:00009003]; feature: mouth environment [ENVO:08000002]; material: saliva material... | reverse complement strand
CGTCTGAGCGCCCGCGAACTCACCGAGCAGGGCATCGGCGTGGTGCAGACCGCCCACACCGACCTTGCGGCGTACCACCGCACCCAGTGGGAGCAGACGGTGGAAGTCTTCGGCGAACGCCTCGCGCAGCTTGCCTGGAACCGCCGCCTGAGCACCTACTACTTCTTCGACGGAGCCTGCCTGGAAGATGCCGACCCGACCCCCGTGGTGACGGTTTTCCGCTCCCCCACCGGTTTCCTCTGCGAGCTTGAACCCACCGTCGAGGCGCTGCCCGCCTTCGACCCGGAGTTCCTGCAGGAGCACGGCTGGAGGCACCCGGTACCGGTGCATGCGCTGTGGAATCTGCATGCGCTCGACCCGCTGGAGGCAGCTGCCGCCGTCATCGAGGCGATGCGTTCGGGTTGCGGTTGTGAACGCTGGGATTTCTACCGCACCGATGACGACAACGACCCGCTTGCCGAAGAGGCTGAGATGGCTTCCGTCTAAGCAAGCACTCCCGCGAGCCTCTCTGGTTCATCTCTAGAGCCTCTCGGGTTCATCCATGGAGACAGCGAAAGCCCGCGCCCCCACCTCCTGCAAAGGAGGTGGGGGCGCGGGCTTTACGCATGCACGGGATACCAGCTGCGGCAGCCGGCACCGATAGCCGGCGCAGATAGTAGATGCGGCTTAGCGTGCCGAGAAGATCTCGGACGCCTCCACAATCGCAATCTGCGCGGTGCGGGTCGAAATCGCCTCGTGGCGGCGTGCATCCGCACGGCGCTTGAAGAACCAACCAATGCCCAGAATCGCGAACCAGACGGGCATCGCGAGCAGACCCCTGAGGGTTTCTTCATCCATGGCCAGCACGCCGATGGTGAAGGCGAAGAACACCAGCGACAGCCACGCGGAGAAACGGCCGCCGGGCAAGCGGAACTTCGACTTCGCATGGCGCGAGGGGAACTTCTTGCGGTACATCAGGTAGCTGACCATGATCATCGCCCACGCGAAAATCACGAGTACCGCAGCCACGGTGGTGACCAGGTTGAACGCGCTAGAAATCGAGTCACCCGCGTAGAGCAGCACAATGGAGGACAGCAGCATCACGGCCGAGAGGAACAGCGCGTTACGTGGCACGCCGGCCTTGGAAACCTTACCCAGGAACGCGGGTGCGCTGCGCTCGCGGGCCAGGCCGAAGGCCATGCGCGAGGTCGAGAAGATACCGGAGTTCGCCGAGGAGGTTGCGCTGGTAATCACCACGAAGTTGATGATGTGCGCGGCGATGCCCAGGCCCGCCAGGGTGAACATGGCGACGAAGGGGCTCCTATCGGGGCTGACGAGGCGCCAGGGGGTAACCATCAGGATGGTGACGAGCGCACCCACGTAGAAGACCATGATGCGCACCGGCACGGCGTTGATTGCCCTGGGCAGGGTCTTTTCGGGGTCCTTGGTTTCTGCCGCGGTGGTACCGACGAGCTCCGAGCCCATGAACGCGAAGACGGCAATCTGGAATGCGCCGAGGAAGCCGATGAAGTGGTTCGGGAACATACCGCCGTCGTTCCAGAGGTTTGCGACGGATGCCTGCGCGCCACTGGGTGAGGTGAATCCGATAGCGACCATGGCGCCACCAACAATAATCAGGGCAACGATGGCGACAATCTTAATCATGGAGAACCAGAATTCGATTTCGCCGAAGTTCTTCACGGACACCAGGTTCAGGGTCAGCAGAACGCCGATGACGGCGAGGGCCGGTATCCATGCCTGCAGGTCGGGCCACCACAGACGCAGGTAGCCGACGATTGCAATGATGTCCGCAACGGCGGTCACCACCCACATGAACCAGTACGACCAGCCGAGGAAGAAGCCTGCCATGGGGCCGACCAGGTCGGTGGTGAAGTCGGAGAAGGACTTGTAGCGCAGGTTCGACAGCAGGATTTCACCCATGGCGCGCAACACCAGGAAGATGACGGCGCCGATGAGCATATACACGAAAATCACGGAGGGGCCCGCTAGGGAGATAGCGCGGCCGGAGCCCATGAATAGGCCGGTACCGATGGCACCGCCGATTGCGATGAGCTGGATGTGGCGGTTGCTCAGACCGCGGTGCAGTCGCTCTCCCTGTTCGGGAGCCTCGGGGGTGACGGTGGCCTGGTTATGTTCAGTCACGACGTCCTCTTTTCTGCGGTTGTACCCCGTACCGCATATGCCATGACCTGGAGTAAAAATCTCGAGAAGACGGGAGGCACGGTCAGTGTATGAATATGCGGCCAGTTGCTTGGCGGGGCAGCCCCGGCTTTCGGGGCGGGAGATGGGCTCGACCATGGTTCGCACCGCATCCGGGGCGAGTTCGGACATCGCCCGATGCGGGAACCTTTGGGAGCTTTCACACCTGTTTGGATAGATATTCTACACGTTTTGAAAGGTGAATGAAGTATTTTTCAACCTTTGGTGTGTCGCAAATCTATTGTATAGGTCACCATTTAGCCCCCTGACGGGGGTAAATGAACACAGAAAAACCTCGCCCCCGCATCCAGAAAGAACACGGGGGCGAGGTGCAGAACAACGACGAGCGGTAGCGCTAGAGGCTACTTCTGAGAGGCTCCTTCACCGACCAGCGCGCGGGCACGCTTGGCGGCATGGCGGCGGGTCAGGATCTCGTAACCGACGGCCAGGGCAATGAACCAGACGGGGGTCAGTGCCAGGCCGACAGCAGTATCCGGGTACAGACTCAGGGCGTAAACCATCACCGCGAAGAAGACCAGACCAAACCAGCTCATGCCGACACCCCAGGGCATCTTGTATGCGGATGCCTCGTGGCGCTCGGGGAACTTCTTGCGGTACACCAGGTACGCAATCAGAATCATGCTCCAGGTGAAGATACCCATCATCGACGCCACCGAGGTCACCACGGTAAACGCCTCCATGATGCCGTTGCCGGCGTACAGCATGACCAGGCTGAACAGCAGCAGCACGGTGGTCAGGTACAGGGCGTTGGCGGGCACACCGTTCTTGGTGAGCTTACCCAGTGCGGAGGGCGCCGCACCGTCGTGCGCCAGGCCGTAGACCATGCGGGAGGTCGAGAAGATACCGGAGTTTGCGGAGGATGCCGCGGAGGTCAGCACCACGAAGTTCACCAGCGAGGCGGCGATGCCGATGCCCGCCAGGGAGAACATGCCCACGAAGGGGCTCATAGACTTGTCCAGCTTGTCCCAGGGGGTCACGGCGAGGATGGTCATCAGCGGCACGGCGTAGAAGAGTGCGATGCGGAAGGGCACGGCGTTAATGGCCTTGGGCAGGGTGCGCTCGGGGTGCTTGGTCTCAGCCACGGCGGTGCCGACGAGCTCGGCGCCCACGAAGGCGAAGAGCGCAATCTGGAAGGAGCCCAGGAAGCCGGTCACACCCTGGGTGAAGATACCGCTACCGGAGGGACCGGGATGGTCCCACAGGTGGGCCAGGGAGGCGGTGGTGCCGTCGGGGCTGGTGAAGCTGAAGGCAACCATGAGCGCACCAACAATAATGAGGGCGACAATCGCGACGATTTTAATGACCGCGAACCAGAATTCAATTTCGCCGAAGTTCTTCACCGAGGGCAGGTTCAGCAGTAGCAGTGCCGTGATGACCACGAGCGCCGGGATGAACTTGGGCATGCCGGGTAGCCAGTATTGCACGTAGCCGGTAATCGCGATGACGTCCGCGATGCCCGTGACGACCCAGAAGAACCAGTACGACCAGCCGACGAAGAATCCTGCGCGCAGGCCGAGGATATCGGTAATGAAGTCGGTAAAGGACTTGTACTTGGGGTTGGAGAGCAGAATCTCGCCCATGGCGCGCAGAACAAAGTAGATGACGCTACCGATAATGGCGTAAACAAAGATGATGGAGGGGCCGGTCAGGGCGATGGTCTTTGCTGAGCCGAGGAAGAGGCCCGTACCGATGGCGCCGCCAATAGCAATCAGCTGGATATGTCGGTAGCTGAGCCCGCGCTGGAGCTTGGAGTGCTCAGCCTCCGAATCTAGGCCGGTGACGGAGTTCTGCGGCGTTGGCTGCTGTGTCACGTATTTCTCTTTTCTGCGTCGGTTGCCCTGTTTTTTACTCGGGGGCTTATCCGGGTGGTTGGTATTCACTCATATTCCTTAACGGCGTACAGGGAGGCGAACCTCCCATTTCGGCGGCACGTGCGGTATTTCGGGGCTTGCGGGCCCTGATAACACGGTTTTACCGGGGCTTGTATCACCAATGAGAAATATACAGAGAATGCATAATCTCAAATTTTACCCCCTCATGCCCACACGAGCGCAATGAATCCAACAGGAGCGGAAATTTGAGATGACGCGGGCACGGGGCGGGTTCGCTGTGAGCCACCGGGCACAGGGATTTCCCATCCTCCTCCAGCAGCCCTTCCCCTGTCCCTATTTTCGGGTTTTCAAAAAATTAAGAAACTTTACTAGTAAAACTTTACAAAGCATAAAACCAGGTTTACAGTAGTAACCATTCAAACGAAAACCTAACCGACCAACCACAGAACAGAAGGACACAACAATGAGCAAGTTCTCCAACGCAGCACTCCGCATCACCGCAGGCGCACTCATCCTCGATGCAGGTGTCAAGAAGCTCAAGGCTGACGAGGGTACCTACGCCTTCCTGCAGCAGATGGCCGCAACCGGCGTTCCCGCAGTCTCCAAGCTGGATGCAGCAACCTTCGGCAAGCTCATCTCCGGCGCAGAGACCGCCCTCGGCGCAACCCTGCTGACCCCCTTCATCCCCTCCCGCCTGGCGGGTGCAGGCCTGACCGCATTCGCGGCAAACCTGATGACCATGTACTTCCGCAACCCGGACATGCACGACAAGTTCTTCCGCCCCACCCAGGACGGCCAGCAGCTCGCAAACAACATCGTGATGCTCGGCGCGGGTCTGGCGCTGCTGGGCTCCAAGAAGTAAGGCCCTCCTCTTAGCTCACTCCTCAAGCAACCTCTCTTTAGTGCGGTGGGAACCTTCCGGTTCCCGCCGCACTTTTGTATGCGCGCAGAATTTCTGCATCTGCCGCGTCCACCCCCGGTTCGCTCGTACCCGGCCAGCCCGGCATCACCCCGCCCAGCGGCCCCGAAACCGCACGGTGCAGCGGCCCTGCGCTATTCTTTTAGGTATGTCTACTGAGAACACGCAGCCTAGCCAGGCACCCGAATCCACCGAAGAGAAGGCTAAGAAGCCGGTTCCCGAGGAATTCTTCCGCCAGCCCTACTCCTTCGTCCGCCGCGGCGACCGCCTCACCGCACGCCGTCAGAAGGCGTGGGACACCTACTCCCCCACCCACGTGCTGGACATCCCGCGCCTGCGCACCGACACCTCTGTCGCGCCCGAGGCGACCTTCGACCCGGTTAAGATTTACGGCCGCGAGGCGTACCAGGTCGTCGAGATCGGTTCCGGTCTGGGCGAGGCAATCGTGCACCGCGCAGCCGAGGTGCCCGAGGCGAACTTCCTCGCCGTCGAGGTGTACACCCCCGGCATTGCGGACCTGCTGCTGAAGATGGGCAACGCGGGCGTGGAGAACGTGCGTGTGGCTCAGGCGAACGCACCCGAACTGCTCGACAACATGCTCGAGGAGAACTCCGTGGACGAGCTGTGGGTGTTCTTCCCGGACCCCTGGCACAAGTCCCGCCACCACAAGCGCCGCCTGGTGTCCCCGGCGTTTGCCGATAAGGTTGCGCGCGTGCTCAAGCCCGGCGGCATTTGGCGCCTGGCGACTGACTGGGAGGAGTACGCCCTGGTCATGCGTGAGGTTCTGGAGGCGCACCCCGACTTTGAGAACGTGAACCCCGGCGCCGGTGCGACCGAGGAGGATCCGCTGGGTGGTTGGGCTCCGCGTTGGGAGGGTCGTACCCTCACCAGCTTTGAGCGTAAGGCTCAGGAGGCGGGCCGCCGCGCGCACGATCTGACCTACCGCCGCAAGTAAGCGGAACAGCGCCGGCATCAGGTGGCGCAGGTTAGCGCGAATATACGTTAAGCAGGTGAGGCTCCCCGGTCATTCGGGGAGCCTCACCTTCTTGTGTGTGGGTCTGAGTGCATGCGGGCGGGGGTCTACCCTACCTCGCTCGCACAACGCTAAGACGCACAAGCCTATATGGGTGGCTGACTAGCGCAAATGAGCTAGAACAGCCGAGCCGTTTATCCCAGTGTAGCGGGTTTAGCCGGTTTAGCGCTGCGGCTTCGCATCATCCGCCGTAGCCGGCTGGCGATGCTGACGATACAGCACCACAGCCGAAGAACGCTGACGAGGCGCCGGGCGGGTACCGCGAGCAATATGCACCACGTCGCCGCTGGTACCGGCAGCGAACACGCGCTCCGCCAAGCCCAGCTTCACCTTCGCGTCCTCGATCTGGCTCTGCAGGGCCGCAATCTGTTCCTTCTGCGACTCCAGGAGAGCCTCCAGCTCGATGATTCGGCGGATACCTTCCAGGGAGACGCCCTCCTGCGAGAGCTGCTGAATCCGCTGCAGACGGTTCACGTCACGCTGCGAGTAGCGGCGCGCCTTACCGGGCGCACGCGAAGGCTGGACCAAGCCGATGCGGTCGTACTGGCGCAGGGTCTGCGGGTGCATGCCCGCCAGCTCAGCCGCCACAGAAATCACGAAAACCGGCAGGTCCACGCTGTGCAACGGCTTGCCGCTACGGGACTTAGATGATGATTCTCGAGATGCCATGGTTTACTTCGCCTTCTTCAACAGATCCTTACGCGGGTTCTCCTGCGGTGCCAGTTTTACGAACTTATCGAATGCTTCCTGCGCCTCTGCGCTCAGCTCGGTGGGCAGAACAATCTCCGGGATGACCAGCAGGTCGCCGTCGCCGCCCTTAGCCTTGAAGCCGCGGCCCTTGGCGCGCAGTCGGCGGCCGACCTGGCCGGGTGCCAGGCGCAGCTTCACGGTGGATGCGTCGGGCAGGGGCACCTCGATCACTGCGCCGTCGACGGCCTCGGCGAGGGTGACGGGTGCGCGCAGGATCAGGTTGTTGCCCTCGCGGGAGTACACAGAGTCGTCGGAGACGCGCACGGTGACCTTCAGGTCGCCGCCGCGCAGGCCCTTGCCGCGCAGACGCACCTTCTGGCCGTCCTTGATGCCGGCGGGGATGCGTGCCTCGGTGTGGGAGCCGTCCGGCAGGAACACGGTCACGTTTGCGCCGGTGTAGGCCTGAGCCAGGCTGATGCGGGTGCTGGTGCTGCTTTCCTCGGGGGCCGCGTGCTGTGCGCCGCCGAAGCCGCTACCCATGTTGCCAAAGCCGCTACCCATGCCGCCGAAGTCGGCGCTGGTGAAGCCGGCGGAGCGGCGGCGGCGACCTCCGGTACTACCGCCGAACAGGCCGCCGAGCAGGTCGTCAATGTTGATGTTGGTGCTGGTGCCGCCGCGGAATCCGCCGAAGGCGTCCGCGCCGGGGTAGCCACTGCTAAAGCCGCCCGCGCCCATGCCTGCGGCGCCGTAGCGGCGAATCTGGTCGTACTCTTCGCGCTGCTTCTTGTCGGAGAGCACGTCGTAGGCCTCGGAGATTTCCTTGAACTTCTTCTCTGCTGCGGCGTCGCCGGGGTTCAGGTCCGGGTGGTACTTGCGGGAGAGCTTGCGGTACGCCTTCTTAATGTCGCTTTCGCTTGCGTCTTCGCCAACGCCCAGTGCCTTATAAAAGTCGTCAGTTATCCAGTTTTCGCTTGCCATATGTTTGTTTCTCCTCTCGCGGTGATGCGCCGCCCTCCTCGGTTACGGGACGGCTAGCAGGGCACCACGTTCTTGTCTTAATGCTCTATATAAAAGTTTAGTCTACTTGACTCAATTTTGGAAGGGGGTAGACCAAAATTTAGCGCCCTACAAGGCTTTTTAACCACCGCCGCTACATACCGAGACCACGCACATATCGCAAGCAAACAACAGGGCGGGCACTCCCCCACCAGGGAGAGCACCCGCCCGTCGTTAGTTATTCAGCCAATGCCTAGCCTGCCACCTTACGGTGCGACAGCCACAGCCACCTGAGCGGTACGAACCACACGGTCGTTCACGCGGTAGCCGTAACGCAGAACCATGGAGACATGATCCTCAGCCACCTCGTCGGTGGGCTGCTGCAGTACAGCTTCGTGGATGTTCGGGTCGAAGGCGTCGCCTACTTCACCGAAGCGCTCCACACCCTGCTTGCCGAGCAGCTCTTCGAGCTTGGTAGCGATGGAGGCGAAGGGGCCTTCCTGCAGGTCGCCGTGCTTGCGTGCGGCGTCGATATCGTCGAGCACCGGCAGCAGCGCGGTCACCAGTTCACTGGTTACGAAGCCTCGCAGCTGCTCCTTTTCGCGGGCGGTGCGGTTCTTGAAGTTAGTGAACTCTGCCTGCAGGCGAAGCAGGGAGTCCAGGCGCTCTGCGGCGAGTGCCGCATCCGCAGATTCTGCTTCTACGGCGTCCTGGAGCTCAGCCTCGACGGCTTCCGCAGCTTCCTCGGGGCTTTCGACCGATTCAGCTTCGGGGTGGCCTTCCGCTGCGGGGGCATTGAATGCCTCCTCCAGCGGGTCGGGGGTGGTGTTTTCCTGCTCAGCCATGATTACTTCTTCTCGTCTTCGTCGATAACCTCGGCGTCGACAACGTCCTCATCAGCGGCGGGCTTGGACTCGGAAGCGTCAGCCTGTGCTGCTGCGTAGAGTGCCTCGCCCAGCTTGGACTGGGATGCCTGCAGCTTCTCGAATGCGGACTTCACTGCTGCGTCGTCGTCACCCTCGAGCGCCTTCTTCAGCTCGTCGACATCGCCCTGAACGGAGGTCTTGACGTCCTCGGGCAGCTTGTCGCCGTTCTCCTTCAGGAGCTTCTCGACGGAGTATGAGACGGACTCGGCTGCGTTGCGGGTGTCAGCAGCCTCGCGGCGTGCCTTGTCCTGCTCTGCGTGTGCTTCTGCGTCCTTGACCATGCGGTCGATGTCGTCCTTGGAGAGGGAGGTGCCGCCGGTGATGGTCATGGACTGCTCAGCGCCGGTGCCCTTGTCCTTTGCGGAGACGTGGACGATGCCGTTTGCGTCGATGTCGAAGGTGACCTCAATCTGGGGCACGCCACGGGGTGCGGGGGCGATGCCGGTCAGCTCGAAGGTACCCAGGTTCTTGTTGTCGCGAGTGAACTCACGCTCACCCTGGAAGACCTGAATGGTCACGGAGGGCTGGTTGTCCTCTGCGGTGGTGAAGGTCTCGGAACGCTTGGTCGGGATTGCGGTGTTGCGCTCGATCAGCTTGGTCATCACGCCGCCCTTGGTCTCGATACCGAGGGAGAGGGGGGTGACGTCGATCAGCAGAACGTCCTTACGGTCACCCTTCAGCACGCCTGCCTGCAGTGCTGCACCCATTGCCACGACCTCGTCGGGGTTCACGCCCTTGTTGGGCTCGCGGCCGGTGAGCTCCTTGACGAGCTCAGCAACAGCGGGCATACGGGTGGAGCCACCAACCAGGATGACCTCGGAAATCTCGGAGATGGACACGCCAGCTTCCTTGATTACGTCGAGCACGGGCTTCTTGGTGCGCTCGAGCAGGTCGCGGGTCAGTTCCTCGAACTTTGCGCGGGTCAGCTTCTCATCCAGGTGGATGGGGCCCTCGGGGGTCACGGACAGGTACTGCAGGGAGATGTTGGTGCTAGAAGCGCTGGACAGCTCCTTCTTAGCCTGCTCAGCTGCTTCCTGCAGACGCTGCAGAGCAATCTTGTCCTTGGACAGGTCAGCGCCGGTGTTTGCCTTCACCTGTGCGAGCAGCCACTCGACGACGCGGTGGTCCCAGTCGTCACCACCGAGGCGGTTGTCACCACTGGTTGCGCGAACCTGAATGGTGGAGAAGCCGTCGTCGTCCTTGCCGACTTCCAGCAGGGAGACGTCGAAGGTACCGCCACCGAGGTCGAAGACCAGGATGAGCTCGTCTTCCTTACCCTTGTCCAGGCCGTATGCCAGTGCTGCGGCGGTGGGCTCATTGACGATACGCAGGACGTTCAGGCCTGCAATCTCGCCGGCTTCCTTGGTTGCCTGACGCTCAGCGTCGTTGAAGTATGCGGGGACGGTGATGACGGCGTCGGTGACCTTGTCGTTCAGGAATGCCTCTGCGTCACCCTTCAACTTCATGAGGATACGAGCGGAGATTTCCTGCGGGGTGTACTTCTTGCCGTCAATCTCGGTGGTCCAGTCGGTGCCCATGTGGCGCTTGACGGAGGAGATGGTGCGGTCGACGTTGGTCACTGCCTGACGCTTTGCGACGCTACCGACCAGAACCTCGCCGTCCTTGGAGAATGCGACGACGGAGGGGGTGGTGCGGGTGCCCTCTGCGTTAGCGATGACGACCGGGTCGCCACCTTCCAGTGCTGCTACGACCGAGTTGGTGGTACCGAGGTCAATACCTACTGCACGTGCCATATGTTGATTCACTCCTTAGGTGTTAGTGCCCCGCTTCTTCTAATGCGAGGCGGGATAGTTTGAAAGTTTTGGAGACGAGGGTGCTGCGCGTGCCGCCCCGTGTGGGGTGGTCTGCGCGGCTCCTTGAGCCTCATGTACTCAAGTATGCACCCTCCCGGAGGGGCTGTCAATAGAGTTGAGCGAACTTTACTCAACTTTTTTGTGTGGAGGGGCGTGAGGGGCGGGTTTTCCAGGGTCCTGGAGAGGCGTTTTGCCGGTGATTTTTGGGGCAGCGGCGAGGCGCGCATGGGCGGTTTCGCCGCGGAATTCCGGGGTTTTTAGGCTGGGCAAGGGTGCGGCGCAGCGATTCAGCGCACGGCGGACATGGGCGGCGCGATTGGGCGAAAAATTTTTAAAAAAGGGCGAAAAACCTAAAATTGGGGTGCAGGAGGGGCAAGGAGGTGGTCTGGGGGCACCCCAGATAGGGCGTGCGGGGTGATTTTTAGGCACGATTTTTAGGTCTGAAGGCTAGGCCCCCCGGCAGTATTGCTAAAGGTGCAGTGAGACACCAGAGATTCACTCCCCTTATATATAGAGG
>ERZ1674170.219-NODE-219-length-11265-cov-6.242551_pt1 | contig 11265 bp, 6 predicted proteins | sample MGYA00581300_ERZ1674170 | MGnify/ENA primary metagenome ERZ1674170 (study PRJEB41354, sample SAMEA4873325) | human saliva metagenome | biome: human-associated habitat [ENVO:00009003]; feature: mouth environment [ENVO:08000002]; material: saliva material... | reverse complement strand
GGGGCTTTCATTATATTAACAAATCATATATAGAAATATTATTTTACAACGATATTCACAAGTTTACCTGGTACGTAGATAACCTTAACGATTTGTTTACCTTCTGTAAATTCTTGAACACGGCTAGATTCTTTAGCCAATGCTTCCAATTCTTCTTTCGTAATATTCACAGAAACAGTTAATTTATCGCGAACCTTACCATTAACTTGAAGAACCACTTCTACTTCGTCTACTTTAAGAGCAGATTCTTCGTATGTTGGCCAGTTCATAGTATGAACGGATTCAGTTTCGCCAAGTTCATGCCACAATTCTTCTGTAATATGTGGTACGAATGGAGCTAACAACAACACGAGATTATGTGTTAACTCATTAGCAAGATCAGCATTTACGGATTCTGCTTTGTCCTTGTGTGCATACATAGCATTAACAAGTTCCATAATCGCACTAATTGCCGTATTAAAGTTGAAGTTATTATCTAAATCTTCTGTAACCTTTTTGATAACGCGGTGTAATTCGCGGCGTAATGCTACTTCGTCTTTTGTAAGGTCTCCTGTATGATTTTCTTTTGCTGCTTGGTCATACGCATCAACAATACGCCATACGCGACCTAAGAAACGATAGGAACCTTCAACACCTTGGTCACTCCAATCAAGATCGCGATCAACTGGTGCTGCAAACAAGATGAATAAGCGCGCTGTATCAGCACCGTACTTATTGATAATTTCTTCTGGAGAAACCACATTGCCTTTAGATTTAGACATCTTGCTGCCTTCTTTAAGTACCATACCTTGTGTCAAAAGACCACGGAATGGTTCGTTAGCTTCGATGAGGCCTAAATCATGGATAACTTTCACAAAGAAACGAGAGTATAACAAGTGCAAGATAGCATGTTCAATACCACCGATGTATTGGTCAACGTTCATCCAGTAATTAGCAATTTTGGAATCGAATGGTGCTTTATCGTTCAATGCGTCAGTGTAACGCAAGAAGTACCAAGATGAATCGATGAATGTATCCATAGTATCTGTTTCACGACGCGCAGGGCCACCACATTTAGGACATTTAGCGTTCATGAAAGCTTCGGATGTTGCCAATGGGGATACAGCACCGGATTCAAATTTAACATCTTCAGGAAGACGTACAGGCAATTCTTCTTCTGGTACGAGTTGTTCACCACATGTATCGCAATATACAACAGGAATTGGCACGCCCCAATAACGTTGGCGAGAGATAAGCCAATCGCGAAGGCGGAAATTGGTTTTACCTTCACCGATACCGCGTTCATGAAGTGCAGCCGTAATATTTTTACGAGCCTCTTCAGATGTTTGACCATCAAATTCACCAGAATTAATCAACACGCCATCTTCGTGGTCAGATTCTTCCCATGTATCGAAATTGTAGTTTTCACCATTGTGAGAAACAACAGGTTTAATAGGCAAATCGTATTTATGAGCAAATTCCCAGTCCCGTTCGTCATGAGCAGGAGAACCCATAACGGCACCAGTACCATAATCTACGAGAACATAGTTAGCAATCCAAATAGGCACTTGTTCACCAGACATAGGATTTACCGCATAGGAACCGGTAAACATACCTTCCTTAGGTGCTTCTGTAGACGTGCGGTCGATGTCGCTCATGTTGCGCATACGCGTGATAAAAGCATCTAAATCAGTTTTGTTAGGTGCATTTTCAATTAAACGTTCTACATATGGATGTTCAGGAGCCAATACAACGTAACTTACGCCGTAGATTGTATCTACACGAGTCGTATATACGGAAATACGTTCGTTAATGGATGGCACATCAAAAGAGAATTCTGTACCTTCAGAGCGACCGATCCAATTCTTTTGCATCAATTTAACGCGTTGAGGCCAACCATCGAGTGTATCGAGATCATCTAACAAGCGATCTGCATATTCAGTGATACGAAGGAACCATTGAGATAAATCTTTTTTCTCTACAGGATTATCACAACGCCAGCAAAGACCATCAATAACTTGTTCGTTAGCTAATACAGTGTGGCATGTTTCACACCAGTTAACCTTTGCTTCTTTTTTATAAGCTAACCCTTTTTTATAGAATTGTTCGAAGAACCATTGTGTCCATTTATAGTAATCTTCTTTACATGTAGTAACTTCACGGTCCCAATCATAGGAAAGGCCCAATGCTTTTTGTTGCTTTTTCATATTCTCAATATTATCAAGAGTCCATGTTTTAGGTGCAATACCATGTTTAATAGCTGCATTTTCTGCAGGCATACCAAAGGAATCCCAGCCCATTGGATGCAATACATTAAAACCATTCATTTTCTTAAAACGCGCTACTACGTCGCCGATGGAATAGTTGCGCACATGGCCCATATGCAAATTGCCAGATGGATATGGGAACATTTCTAATGCATAGTATTTCTCTTTACTTTCGTCATATTCAGTTTTAAAAGTATGGTTCTCATCCCAGTACTTTTGCCACTTTTTCTCAATATCTTGGGCTACATATTTTTCGTTCATGTAGGTGCCTCCTCAAATCTGTTTGTGATTCTAATTAATAGTATTATTGTACTACTTCGTACCATAAACCGTCAATTTATCTACTTTTTTACTACTTGAACAGCGGGAACGATAGATGCTATATCATTATCAACCTTTTGCTTTTCATTCACAGTCTTAGCATTCGCTTTTGTACGTTCTTTAGATGCTTTAGCTTCGGCTTTCGCCTTTTCTTTTGCAGCTTTAGCTTCTGCTTTTGCCTTCTCCTTAGCTGCTTTAGCTTCTGCTTTCGCCTTTTCTTTAGCTGCTTTTTCAAGAGCCTTACATTCAGCCTTTGTTAATGGTTTTTCAACAACAGGCTTAGGAGCTTCAACAACTGGTGCTGTGTTAGGTGTACCTTTACCTAAATCAACGCCTTGAATCATTGTAATCGTAGTATCATCTTCAAAGCCTTTACGCCATGCAGCAAAGCCGGCCAATTGTAATTCTTTCACTAGGTTTAATTTATATCCTAAGGATTTATTATCTTCAAACCAAATCTTATCGGTACCACTAGTTGTTGGAATAGCTGCATAATAAGATTTTAACGTATCATTCCAAATAATATTCGATGCGTAATTTGTGAAATAAGATGATTCATTTTTAATGGCCAATGTTTCACCCCGTGCCACACCGCCTGATTCATGCCAAATTCTAGTGTAGAATGGAATGCCAAGAACAAGCTTATGACTTGGTACCTCTTGCAACATCTTCTCAGCATGATCGCGTACCCAAGGATAACTTGCAACCGGTCCTGCCGTAGTACTCTTGGCCCATGTTTCGTCATAAGCCATTAATACGACATAATCTACACTGTTAGCGAAGGACTTACGGTCATATACAAGAGACCAATTTGGACTATTAGAATATCCCGTTACATCTACAGAAGATTGAATATTATACTTATGTAATTCGTCAGCTAAGTATGCTACGAATCTTGTCAATTTATCACGGTCAGAATAGTCTACATTTTCAAAGTCAAAATTATATCCATCAAATCCATAAATATAAGCGTATTGAATGAGATTTTGAGCGTATTTCTTCCACACTGCTTCATCGGCTAAGATACCACTCGTAAAATCTGGATCAAAACGATTTGTAATAAGTGGCCACACATGATATCCGTTGGCCTTGTATGCTTTCACATAGTCCACATTAATATTAGGACTAGATTCTAAACCAAGGCTATGCAATTTGAACCAACTTGGAGAGATGATGTTATCTCCGCTGACATTCAATTTTTTCGCATACGGCGCATCTTGGTTAGGCCATGGGTCAAAGGCCCAAGATAGAGGTCCTTGGACAGGTTTATTTTGCAATACTTGCATCGTCTCTGGCGCAGCGGTCAATTGAACGTGATCACTATCCTTTGTATAGGTGACGCCTATCAATGGTGTTGCATTTTCTACATCAACATACTCGGCACCATCCCGTTTGGTAATCGGTAATTTAACCGGCTCTCCAACGGCTTTAGGATTCATCGTAATGGTTGTACCATTCAGTTCTAGCTGTGGTACATAGATTGTATAAGATGTCTTATATTGATTGGCCTCATAATTACGGTTGGTCGTATTTAAATATTGTTGTAATGGCACCAACACTTCAGCCTGTACAGTATTACCAGAAATACTAGATAATACAGCAGCTGCCAAGGTAGTGACCATAGCAAATTTACGTAACATGTATGTCTCCTATAATTTATGCTGACTAGCTTTTGTTTACATAACAATTCCTATATTATATCATACATATATCGACACTTATAATTTCTATGCTTATAAAAGCATGAACGTTTATTCATAAAGGAGTTCATATGCATCAATATCTATTTTTCATAGGCGATTTTCCAATCAGGGCCTACGGTGTCATGTTAGCACTAGCCATCATTAGCGGTGCCTCTGTAGCCTATTTCTTACTCAAAAAAGACGGTCGTGGGTGGCACGAGCACATTGTTGATTTCTCTATTACAGTCGCTATAGCAGGTCTTATCGGCGCCCGCTTATGGGATGTATTTTTCTTCGATTGGCATTACTATGGCAATCATCTCCTCGAAATTCCTTTCGTATGGCAAGGAGGCATGGCCATTCAAGGAGGCGTCGTACTCGGTACATTAGCCGGTTATTGGTATCTAAGAAAACATAATATCGATTTCTGGGCCTTTGCCGATATTTTTGCGCCAGCCCTCATTTTAGCTCAATCCGTTGGGCGTATGGCTAACCTGTTTAACGGCGATGCCTTTGGTCATCCTACAGGTGGAAATTTTGGTATTCTCTATCCTGAAAGCACCCTTGCATACCGCACCTATGGTAATCAGCCATTATGGCCAGCTGAAATTTGGGAAGGCCAAATCGATATTCTAATCTTCGTGATCTTACTACTCTTTAGCTCATTCAAACATGCTAAAGGACAAGTGTTCGTTCTATACGCTATCTTGTATTCCGCAGCGCGATTCTGCTTAGAATTCTTACGCGGTGATTATGTAAACCTCACAATGGGACTTAAATCAGCACAGATGACGAGCCTCATTGTTATGATTGTAGGTATCTGTTTATTTATCTACTTTGGTTATCTAGATAAAAAGCAACAAGATGTGGCTGAAACAGTACCAGAAGCACCACAAAAACAAAAGAAACGTAAATAATAAAATCCTTCATTCATGGATACACAACATCCATGAATGAAGGATTTTTTATATCTATTCAATTATTCTAACGATAGATTATGAGCGACAAGCATCATTTACAGTTGTTCTTGTGCCTTTAATGCGTCAAGCTCTTCTAATGCACGATTGGCAATGAGAGCATTTTTCTCTTTTTTCTTACGAATCCGTTGAGGCCATGATTCCATAATACCAAAATTAACATTCATAGGTTGGAAATTAGATCCTTCATAGGAAGATATATAGTGGCTCAATGATCCGATAGCCGTCGTTTTAGGGAAGTTGATAAATGCATTATCATCAAGGTATCGTTTTACCTGTAACCCTACCATAAGCCCTGATGCGGCTGATTCAAGATACCCTTCTACACCTGTCATTTGACCAGCAAAGAATAGTCGATGATCAGACTGTAATTGGAATGCATGATTGAGCAATTCTGGAGAATTGATATACGTATTACGATGCATCACACCATACCGAATGAATTCTGCATTTTCAAGGCCAGGGATTAAGCCAAATACGCGTTTTTGTTCGCCCCATTTTAAATGAGTTTGGAACCCTACAAGGTTAAACATAGTGCCCTCTTTATTTTCTTTACGCAATTGCACAACCGCATAGGATTCTTCATTGGTACGCTTATCCACTAAGCCTACTGGTTTCAATGGACCATAGCGCAATGTATCTTCGCCACGGGATGCCATGATTTCCACAGGCATACAACCTTCAAAATAGATTTCCTTTTCAAAATCCTTAGGCTGCACGGCTTCAGCATGAGTTAATTCGTGCCAGAAGTGTTTATACTCTTCTTCATTCATAGGGCAATTAAGATAGTCCGCATCGCCTTTATCGTAGCGAGACGCAGCAAACACCTTATCATAGTTAAGAGACTCTGCGGTCACAATAGGGGCCGCTGCATCATAGAAATAAAAACCCGTATTACCGGTTAATTCTCTAATGGCATCACCTAGTATTTCAGATGTTAATGGACCAGAAGCAAAGATAACGATTCCTTCTGTAGGGATAGATGTCACCTCTTCATGATGCACTGTAATATTAGGGTGACTTTTTATCTTATCAGTTACCATAGCACTGAATAGATGACGGTCAACCGCTAAGGCACCACCAGCAGGTACAGCTGTTGCATCTGCACATTCCATAATTAACGAGCCTAATCGACGCATTTCTTCCTTTAGTAGACCAACAGCATTCTCTATATTACCAGCGCGCAAAGAATTGCTACAAACTAGTTCAGCAAATTGATCCGTTTGATGAGCCGGAGAACTCTTTACAGGACGCATTTCATATAAATCGACAGCAACACCACGATTGGCAAGTTGCCACGCTACTTCAGAACCAGCTAAGCCGGCCCCTATAACAGTAACTCTATTTTCAATCACTCTTTGTATCCTCTTCTTTCTTTACTGAATCATCAGACTTTTTCTTTCTCGTTTTCTTAGGTGGTCTAGTTGGACATGTTTCATTGGAGCAGAATTTTTTCGTCGTACCATTTTTATATGATTTTTCAACGATAATGCTGCCACATGTATCGCAAAACTCATGAGTAGGCTTATCCCATAACGTAAAATCGCATTGTGGATAACGATTACAACCATAGAAGATACGACCACGCTTAGATTTCCGTTCTACGATTTCCCCTTCACCACATTTAGGACAAGCAACACCGGTACCAACCGTAATCGGTTTAGTGTTCTTACATTCTGGGAAGTTAGAACATGCTAAGAATTTACCATAGCGACCGAATTTATAGACCATAGGATGACCACAAAGCTCACAGGTTTCATCACTTTCCATGGATGCGATTTGAATTTTGTCTACATCGCTAGCATCATCCAATTCTTGCTTAAATATATTGTAAAAATCAGTCAATACCTTCACATACGTATCCTTACCATTAGCGATGGCATCGAGCTCCTCTTCAAGTTCTGCAGTAAACCCAGTGTTGATGATTTTTTCAAAATAGGCAACTAAAAAGTCTACTACTACAAAGCCGAGTTCTGTAGGTATGAATTGTTTATTATTTGTTTCTACATAGTTACGGCTAACGATAGTATCTATAATTGGCGCATATGTACTTGGGCGACCAATGCCTAATTCTTCCAATGTTTTGATAAGGCTTGCTTCAGAATATCTAGCAGGCGGTTGCGTAAAATGTTGTTCTGGGTCGATTAGTACAGTTTCCACCACATCAGATTTCTTCAACGCTGGTAATTGTGGCGTATCTTCTTTCTTACTATCTTCATAGACTGCACTAAATCCAGGGAATAACACACGAGAACCAGTTGCCTTAAAGGTATAAGTATCATCAATATCTAGTTCAATGGTAGTGGACTCATTTTGTTGTGGTGCCATTTGGCTAGCCATAAAACGATTCCAAATCAGTGTATATAACTTTAGTTCATCGCGATTTACAAATGGTTCTACCATTTTAGGTGTCAATTCAAGAGATGTAGGACGAATGGCTTCATGCGCATCTTGAGCTGATTCCTTCTTACCGTATACATTCGGTTTAGCAGGGCAATAATCATCGCCATAGGTTCTCTTAATATAGCCTCTTGCCTGTTCTTGCATATCTTTTGATATACGTGTAGAGTCTGTACGCATATAGGTAATTAAACCTACGTGACCATAAGAACCGATTTCTAAACCTTCATATAAATGTTGCGCAATCATCATGGTCCGTTTAGCCCCAAAATTAAGCTTACGAACTCCATCTTGTTGTAATGTAGATGTGGTGAAAGGCGGAGCTGGTTTACGGCTTCGTTTACTTTTCTTAACAGATGTAACAGTAGCCGTATGGTCCGCAATAGCCTTTTGAATTGCTACTGCATCTGCTTCACATGTAATATCTAGTTTGTCGCCCTTTACATGAGTTAGTTCAGCGGCAAACTCTTCATTAGTTTTCGTCTTAAATTGTCCTTCAATAGACCAATATTCTTGAGGTACAAAAGCTTGTATTTCACGTTCTCGTTCACAAATGAGACGTACAGCTACGGATTGAACACGACCAGCGCTCAAACCTTTGCAAACCTTTTTCCATAATAGAGGGCTTAATTTATACCCTACAATGCGGTCTAGTACACGACGTGCTTGCTGTGCGTCAACCATGTTCATATCCACAGTACGTGGATGCTCTAAGGCCTCTGCAACAGCAGTTTTCGTAATTTCATTAAACGTAATACGACAATTAGATGTGATATCTACGTTTAGAATGTATGCTAAATGCCAGGAAATAGCTTCCCCTTCGCGGTCCGGGTCAGTTGCGAGCAATACGGCGCTACTTTCATCGGCATGGGCCACCAAATCGTCAATCACCTTTTTACGTGCTACCAGATTACTATATCGTGGGGTAAAGTCATGATCAATGTCGATCCCCATTTGAGATTTAGGCAAATCTCGAAGATGGCCCATACTGGCTTTCACAATATAATTAGGGCCTAAAAATTTCTCGATAGTCTTAGATTTAGCCGGTGATTCCACAATGACAAGGATTTTACCATCCGGATTATATACGCGAGGTTTTCGTTGCTCTGGTGGCATCGATGTAGCAACAATCGATTTGTCGCGTACAATACCAACTGGTGTCAACGCTTCTTTTGCTACCTTTTTATTAATCGTAGTCTTTTTCTTTTTTGTTTCTTGTTTTGGTTCTTTCGGTTCCCCAATAACGATAGATCGTTTAATGGACAAGTGCATCACTCCCGATTATGTTAATATAGCCCTTAGAATGAACCTTCTCAATCATATGTTTCATTTCAAGGTCTAATAAAATACTTTGTAATCGTTGTAATGGAATGTGTGTTTTCTTGATTAAATCGCCTACACTAATACATTGATCGGTAGGAATTGTACTCAACACGACCTCCCATTCCACCTTAAAGCTTAACACATCGGACCCTTGCGTATCAACTACACGGGGCTTTAACTCATAATCCTCGATTATATCTTGTGCTTTCGTCAATATATTAGCCCCTTGGCGCATGAGCCAGTGATTGCCCTCCGCTACATTGCTTAAAATACTGCCAGGCACCACATAGATTTCGCGGCCTTCATTGGCGGCCATATCAGCCGTTATCAGAGACCCACTGCTCGCCTTGGCCTCTACTACGATGATGATTTGTGAAAGCCCACTAATAATGCGATTCCTTGCGGGAAAATGGACTCCTGATGGCGGTGTACCGGGAGGATATTCTGATACTAACAAGCCATTGTTCTTAAGAACGGCATCAAATAACCGTTTATTCTCCGGCGGGTATACAATATCTAAACCGCATCCCATTACAACGATCACTTGTCCCTTAGCCGCTAAAGCCCCTTCATGGCTATGACTATCTATACCTCGTGCACCACCGCTGACTATGGCTACATTATACGCAGCTAGTTCCTTACCAATCCGCAGTGCCACATTACGACCATAATCGGAACATTTTCGAGCTCCAACCATGGCAATTTTCATTGTTTCATCATCTAATAGCGATACATTTCCTCTCACAAATATGACGGCTGGCGGATTGTATATCTCTTGCAAATGCCCAGGAAATAATACGTCAAGGTATGTAATATATTCTATATGCCAGTTTTTAAGAGCCTTATAGATAGTCCGTAATCGTTCGTCGGTCGCCTCTTTCTCGATTTGCCTATATTTTGTGGACGGAATGCCTAGTATTGTCGTTAGGTTCTTACGATTTTGTAAAGCACACCATGCCTCATAAGGATTTCCAAACTTTTCAACTAAATCACGTATCGTAGCCGCTCCTAGTGAAGAAATACTCTGCATGGCGGCAATGTAAAAATTACTTTCATACTGTTGCTCCATCATGAACTCCTATCCTCGACACATGATATGGAATGTGCCGATACATCATCGCTTCTGAAATATGTTCGTTTTCTATATATAAGGACCCATCTAAATCTGCAATGGTTCGACTCACCTTCAGCAATCGATCAAAGCTACGCCCTGTAAAATGAAATCGTTCATATACGTCTCCTAACAAGCCCCAGCAATCATCGCGTATATTACAAAGTTCACGAATAGCGCCATGTGGCAAGGCACCATTTGACTTAAATGGTTGGTCTTGGAAACGTTCTAATTGCATCTGGCGCCCTTGCTCCACGAGTTGTTTCATATCTGCACTGCTCATAGAATCAGAATCCATACATAACATATCGTTAAAACTAGGTCTCTCTACAAGGATGAATAGATCTATGCGGTCCAATATAGGTCCAGATATTTTATGCTGATATCTTTCTAATTCTGTAGAGCTACAAACACACTCCTTATGAGGGTCCCCATAATATCCACAAGGACATGGATTGGCTGCGAGTATACATATAAAATCTGCTGGATAGTCATAACTATTTTGTAATCGATTCACAGTAATCATATGAGACTCTAATGGTTGCCGTAGCGCATCTAGTACATAGCGCGGAAATTCCGGTGCTTCATCAATAAATAGCACCCCTTTATGGGCTAATGTAATTTCTCCCGGTTTTGCATTACTACCGCCCCCTATGATGCTCGCCAAGGTTGCTGTATGGTGAGGACATCTAAAAGGCCGTTTAGCAATCAGCGTATTCTTTTCGAGCAACCCTGCCACATCATGAATGCGTGTTGTTTCTAGCCGCTCCTCCCAACTTAGGGGTGGTAAAATGGTTGGTAATCGTTCTGCTAGCATCGTCTTACCAGATCCAGGCGGACCTATCATCATCACGTGGTGAACACCAGCAGCAGCAATAACCATGGCTCGTTTTCCTAGTTCTTGGCCTTGCACATCCTTGTAATCAATGAGGCTGTTGACCGCGTCATTACAATCGTCATCAACAGTGTCTACACGATATTCATCCGGTCGTATTACAAGTTTCACAATCTCCTCTAATGTATGAGCACCATAGGATGTAATTGCTTCTATATTGTGCAGCAATGATACATTATCCAAACTTGTAAAGATCGTAAGAATCTTGTCATTAAGTGCTTTCATAGCCATACTAAGAATACCTTGTGTCTTTTTTAGACTGCCATCTAAGGATAATTCGCCTATAAACAGGGTTGATTGTAATAATTTT
>ERZ1674170.213-NODE-213-length-11383-cov-16.641949_pt1 | contig 11383 bp, 10 predicted proteins | sample MGYA00581300_ERZ1674170 | MGnify/ENA primary metagenome ERZ1674170 (study PRJEB41354, sample SAMEA4873325) | human saliva metagenome | biome: human-associated habitat [ENVO:00009003]; feature: mouth environment [ENVO:08000002]; material: saliva material... | reverse complement strand
AGCACCGACGCCATCTGGCGGGTCTCGTTGTACACGCCCGAACCGGCACCGGCACGCTGCGGCGGCAGGTTACGGGTCGCAGACACCGACAGCGGACCCCAAATGCAGGCGTTCGCCGCGCCCAGAATAATCATCGGGCCAACCATCAGCCACAGGTTGCCGTCCGCGACCATCGTCGGGCGGAGCAGAGCAAAACCAATAACCAGCAGCGTAAAGCCCATCACCGCAAACCACTTGGGGTCATAGCGGTTCAGCCGCGCACCCACCACCGGCGCCAACGCACCCGAAGACAGAGCCAGCGGCGCAGTCATCAGCGCAGCCTCAGTCGGGTTCAGACCCTCCACCTGCTGCAGGTACAGGGTCAGCGGGAACGCCATGCTGATAGCGACCATGCCCATAGCGGCGATACCCACATTCGACACGGAGAAGTTACGGTCACTGAACAGGCTCAACGGAACCAGCGGCTCGCGGCGGTTCACCGCCTGCCAACCAATGAACAGCACCAGCACCATCATGCCGGCAATAATCAGACCCCACACGCTCACCGCAATACCGGTGCCCATGAACGAATCAGTGATGGTGCCCCAATCGTAGGTGGCGCCTTCCTGAATACCGAAAACCAGTAGGAACAGGCCAACCGCCGAAAGCACCACGCCCAACCAGTCGAAGCTGTGCTTCTTCTGCTCAAACACCGGCACATTACGCCAGGCCAAGAACAAACCAATCAGGCCGACCGGAATGTTGATGAAGAAGATCCAGCCCCAGCTGAGGGCATCCACCAGCACACCGCCCAGAATCGGGCCGACCAGTGCGGCAATACCCGCCGTCGCACCCCAAATACTCATCGCAACACCGCGCGCATTCGGCGGGAACATCAGCGTAATCAGAGACATGGTCTGCGGAGTCATCAGCGATGCGCCCAGACCCTGCATCACGCGGGCAGTAATCAGCGACTCAACGTTCGGCGCCAGACCACACCACAGGGAAGCGGCAGTAAAAATAGCCATACCAATCATGTACAGGTTCTTCTGACCGAAGCGGTCACCCATACGGCCGGTAATGAGCAGCGGCACCGCATACGCCAGCAGGTAGGCGCTCGTCACCCACATGCCCGCCGACAGCGACGCATCCAAATCCTGCAGCATGTGCGGCAGGGCGATGGTGACAATATTGCCGTCCACCAGAATCATGAAGAAGCCAACAACCAGGGACCAGAGAGCAGGCCAGGGCTTGTACGGTGCCTTCGCCGGGTTACCGACGAGAGGCGCTTTCTTGGGGCGGGAACTCATGATCCTCCAGGGGATGGGTTGTATGCGGGTAGATGTCTGTGTCTTCAGCGTTACCGCTGATAAATATCACCCCATCTTACTCCCCTTATGGGTGCAGCTCCGGTTGCTTTAGCCTTATTCAGCTCTTCACGGCGCGTGCGCGCGGCAACCAGGCAGAAGGCACCCGAACCCTCTAGACTGAAGCTATAGAAGCTATCAGAGCGCAGCCACCGGCGCTCACCCCCATCAGACCACCCTCAATGAGACGACCCCGGGAGGACCCATGGGTTTCTTTGATTTCTTCACCGATCGCACCCCGGCAGAACCCGCCGAAATCCGCCTCGTCGCTTTCGTCAGCGGTAAAGTGCAGGGCGTGGGTTTCCGCTGGTGGTGCGCCGGAACCGCCAAGCCCATGGGCCTAACCGGCTACGCCGAGAACCTCGACGACGGACGCGTGAAGGTCGTTGCGGAGGGTACCGCTGCCTCCTGCGCTCGCCTGGTGGATGTGCTGCGCGGTGACGACACCGCCGGGCGCGTGGATGAGGTTCTCGTCGAGTGGGAGGAGCCGAACGGCTCGTTCCGCGGCTTCGGCATCAGGTAGCTAGATTGCGGGGCTTTCTCATGGGCTCCCGCTCAACCCCGTGCACGTTACGTCCAGAGCGCAGTTTAGTTAGCCCAGAGCGCCGCAAATTGCGCGCGGGTCATATCGGCGCGGCGCACCCGATGCTGCACCGGGTGACCGTTCTCATCGGGGCGACCGGAGTTCGGGGCAATACCGTCGTAGATGCCGGTGAAACCCGCTTTAACCGCCACACGTTCGGAGGCCTCGTTACCCGCCAGGGTGGTCCAGCGGACAGTCTCGAGACCCAGCCCGAGCGGGTCGAAAGCGTAGCCGAGGACGGCTCGCAGCGCCTCGGTCATATAGCCCTTGCCGCGCGCCTTCGGGGCGGTGTAATAGCCCAGTTCGGCGCGGGTTCCGGGGCTTTCGGGGGTGCCGTCAGGTAGGCGCAGCTCGATACTCCCCGCGAACACACCGGAGGCGTCAATCGCCCAGCGTTGAATCTGCCCGGCGGCAATCTGGCGGGCGGTGGTGAGCAGGTAGTCTTCGGCGTCGGCGCGCGTGTAGTTCAACGGGAGGCGGGTGTAGCGGAGGGTTTCTTCGTCGCGGCAGGATTCCACGATGTCGGGGATGTCCGCCTCGCGCAGGTGGCGGAGGGTGAGGCGCTCGGTAATGAGTTCGGGCTGGTTGGGCTCTACGTGTTCGCTGTGCTCAGAAAAGTCGCTGTGTTCGGGGGTCATGGTTCGAGCTTAAACCCTCGGGTTTGTGCGTCGGAAAAGCTTTTGTGAACATCCCAGAATATTCAGTGACGCAAATCACGACTTAATACTCGCATTTTCACCCGTCATCACTTGATTATTATGAATTATTCATAATAAAATAGTCATCGAGCCCGCCCATTGGGCACCACTTAGAACAAGCGCCGCGCAACGAATCAGCGCGGCACGAAATAGAAAGAAGAACACCATGGCAGTTCTGACCATCGGCGACCAGTTCCCCGCATACGAGCTCACCGGCGTTGTCCCCGGTAAGCTGGCTGACATCGAAGCAACCAAGCCCGAAGACTACTTCACCACCGTCTCCTCCGAGGGTCTGGACGAAGGCACCTGGCGCGTCGTCTTCTTCTGGCCGAAGGACTTCACCTTCGTTTGCCCCACCGAGATTGCAGCATTCGGCAAGCTCGCTGACGAGTTCGAGGCGCGCGACACCCAGGTAGTCGGTGTTTCCGTTGACAACGAGTACACCCACTACGCATGGCGCCGCTCCCACGAAGAGCTCCTGGACCTGCCCATCGTCATGGCATCCGACCTCAAGCGTGAGCTGGTCAGCGCCCTCGGCGTCCTGAACAAGGACGGCGTTGCAGACCGTGCAACCTTCATCATCGACCCCCACAACACCATCCAGTCGGTCTCCATTACCGCTGATTCCGTCGGCCGTAACACCGACGAGGTGCTCCGCCAGCTGGACGCACTGCAGTCCGACGAGCTGTGCGCATGCAACTGGCAGAAGGGTGCAGCGACCATCGACGCATTCAAGGAGATGAAGTAATCCATGAGCATCGATAACCTGCGTTCGGCTCTGCCTTCCTACGCGAAGGACATGAACCTCAACCTGTCCTCCCTGCCCCGCATCACCTCCCTGACCGAGCAGCAGCTCTGGGGCGCAATCCTCGCAACCGCAGCAGCAACCAAGGTTGACTCTGTTGTTGTTGAGATTGCTGCAGAGGCTAAGGAGCACCTGAGCGACACCGCTTACGAGGCTGCTCTGGGCGCTGCAACCATCATGGGCATGAACAACATCTTCTACCGCACCCGTGGCTTCCTGCACGGTGCATACGATGACCAGCGTGCAAACCTGCGCATGCAGATTATCGGTAAGAACGGCGGCATTGAGAAGATGGACTTCGAGATGTTCGCACTGGCAGTGTCCGCAGTCAACGGCTGCTCCCACTGCGTTGAGGCTCACGAGCACACCGTGCGTGAAGAGGGCGCAACCAAGGAGCAGGTCAACGACCTGATCCGTATTGCTGCAACCCTCGGTGGCGTGGCACAGGGCATTCAGCTGGCTGAGGCACTGGGCTAAAACCCGCCACCTCAGCGGCCTGGTTCGGCACATCGAACCCCGGCACACCGAGGCGAGGTCCGCGCAGGCGCGCACCGGGTAGAGCACACACAGGGCCCGGTAGCCTCTTCGCACCGCCTCGGTGACGCATCCATAGCGATGCAGGAGAGATGAGAAGCGGCGCATCCACCCCTTTACGGGTCGGATGCGCCGCTTCCTTTATGCACAGATTATGCCCTGCAGTAGCTAAAAACGCGTTGGACGGCGGTTTCCTAGCTCCCCCGATTTGGCGCTATACAATGCCTGTATGCGGTACTGTATTTTGGACTCCACCAGCCCCCTTCCCAGCGTGGAAGAACTTACTGAGCTTTACGATTCTGTGGGCTGGAGTGCCTATACCAAAACACCCGAACGCCTCATCCCGATGTTGGAAGGGTCGCGGTATCTCTACACAGCACGAGAGGTGACACCGCAAGGAACGGGACGGCTTATTGGGCTAGTACGCGCCGTCGGGGATGGATACTCTATCGCCTACATTCAGGACCTTTTGGTACATCCGCACGCCCAGCGTCAGGGCGTTGGTTCTGCGCTTCTAAAGCGTGTCATTGAGGACTTTGACCGAGCAGACATTCGACAGCGACTCATTACCACCGACGTCGCTAGTGAACACGCCGTTGCGCTCTACAAACGCTACGGTTACGCCCCCGTAGAGGCGGCAGGATGCATCACCCTTGCATGCTATCGATGAGGCAATATCTCATACGGCTCGACTCGTTCAAGCTGGCTGAGGCACTGGGCTAAACCACTAAACGTTAGAGCATACACAGAAGCGGCGCATCCACCCGTCACGGGTCGGATGCGCCGCTTTGTTTTAACTACTTTTGGCTGTCCGCAGCGCCAGTGCGCAGGGCGGCATCCCAGCCGCTCGCCAGGCGCGTCGCCGCGGCAACCAGAGACGCCAGGTCCTCGGCGTACACCGGGGTCGAGCGCACGCCCGCGCACCAGTCAATCGTGCCCAGACCCAGCCAGGGTTTGCCGGGGAAGAACTCGCGCCGCAGCGCCACACGGCGTTTCCCCAAAGCCCGACGACCGGGCACATAACCGCCGCGGCTGATGAACAGCGCCTCGCGGCCCTCGGACTCGACCAGAGCCTCCAGGGCCCTCAACGCGGGAACCCAGCTCGGTTCCCCCACTCTCGCCAGGTCGGCCAGTTCGGGGTACTCGCTCTCGTGCTCCGCCACGCTCACGCCCAGGATGTACTGGTAACGCACCTGCCCCAGCTCCTGCGGCAGGCCGCGGTCGGCGGTCTGAATCGTGCCGCACAGGTGCCGCGCGACCGGCTCACCCTCGACGTTCACGCCGGCCAGGGGCAGATCGGGGCCGTCCAGGTAGAGCCCCACCGCGCCGGTACCCGTGATGTTGGGGCGCACCGACCAGCCGGGAAGCGCCTCCTCCAGGCGGGGCACCACGCCCCGCAGGATTTCGAAAACTTCGTCACGCGATACCGTCACGGCGGCTCCTTTCACCTTACGCAGATAACGATTTGCGATGTGGCCCGGTCTATCAAACGACCGGGCCACATGCCTCTAGTATTCGTCTAGACCCAGCTTAGCGAGCGTTTCGCCTGCGCGAAGGCAACCACACCATGAGCGCCGACAGCGCCGCACCGGCGAACATCATGGTAGCCATGGACTCCACCGCGTTCAGGGGGCTCAACGCCAACAGCAGCGAAGAAATGATGCCGCTACCGTACTGGAAGGACCCCAGCAACGCCGCGGCGGTACCGGCAACAGCAGGCTCCACCGAGTTCAAAGCTGCCGCGTTCGTGCAGGCCGCCACCACACCGTTCATGCCGAATACGAAGAACACCGTGACCACCACACCCCACAGGCCACCCACACCGGTCACGCCGGTGGTAGCAAGCGCCACACCCGCCACAGTGGCGACCAAGGTCGCGACCTTGAGGATGCCGCGCAGGCTGTAGCTCTTCACCCACCGCTTGTTGAAAGCGGTCAGGCTCATCACGCCAATCATGTTCATGCCGAACAGCAGACCGTAGTAGCGCGGATCCACGCCGAAGTGGGTGATGTACACGGTCGAAGAGTTCGTGATAAACGCGTAAATGGAAATGTAGTAGAAACACACGCACAGCACGTAACGCATGAACGGGCCGTTCTTAAAGAGCACCGGGTAGTTCACAAACGCCGAAAGAATCGAGCCACTATCGCGCTTCGCCGGAGGCAAGGACTCGGGCAGGAACAGAATCAGCCCGAAAATAATGAGCGCAACGGCAGCAATAGCCCAGAAAGTCCAGCGCCAGCCGCCAGCCACCACCAGGAAACCGCCCATGAGCGGCCCGAGAATCGGGGCGAGCGCCATAATCAGCATGAGCGTGGAGAGCACCTGCGCGGCGCGAGTTCCCTCGTAGAGGTCACGCACGATAGCGCGCGCCAGCATCGGGCCGGTGCAGGCACCAACCGCCTGCAGCACGCGGGCGATGATAAGCTCCGGCATGGTGTCAGCAACAGCACACCATGCGGCGCCGAGGGCAAAAACAATCATGCCCGCAGATAGCGGAATCTTACGGCCAACGCGGTCGCTCACCGGGCCCAGAATCAGCTGAGCCAGCGCGAAACCCAGCAGGAAGCTGGTAATCATGAGTTCTTCGCCGGAACCGAGTTCCGCGGTGATTTCGGGAACGCCCGGCAGGAAAATATCCGTCGCGAGGGCCGTGCAGGCCATGAGAGCGCTGAGCGTGATGTACAGCAGAAGGGTGCGCTTCGCCCCGTAGTTATCGGGGTGGGCCGTGTGGGGCTCTGCTGCGCCCCGAGAGGTTGAGTGAGAAGTGGACGAGGCGGTGGATGCGTCAGCAACCGTCTCAGAATTCGTTAGAGATGAGGCCATATGTTCTTAATTCTTGAGGCGCGGGGCATGCTCGCGTCTCAGCGATACTGTATGAGATTATGTCTGCGTGTTACCGCCCGTGGCCCTCGGGGCGAGGTGGTTCCTCCGCAAGAGGGCATAGAAAAACCCGTGGGCGGATAAAACGGGTGGTTAACCAGTGTACGCCCGCGCAGGGCCCCACGGAAATGAAACATCCGCCCGCCGAACCGCTCGAGGCTTGGGGCTTGGGGTCCGTTCCCCGATTTGACTCGCTCTCAACTAGGAGCGTTGCCGAACCCGGGGCTACAATAAATCGGTGCCAATTCAGGTACGCGCACAGGCAAACAGAGCCGGATGCGGTGATAACGTCGTCACCCGACCCCCCCGTTGCGCGCACTTCCCCTACCGACACCCACAGCACACGCATCACGTACGCAGGAGAACGCCCATGCATGAGTTCTTTGACCCCGACCAGGTATTCCGCATCGTCGACATTGCCGCCGTTGTCGCCAACGGCCTGCTCGGCGGTGCCGTGGCGCGCGCCTTCCGATTCGACATTGTGGGCTTCCTGCTGCTCGCCGTTGCCTGCGGTATGGGTGGCGGCCTGATTCGTGACGTGCTGCTGAACTCGGGCCTGCCCGTGGCGCTCACCGACGGCGGCTACTGGATTGGCGCAATCGGCTCGTCCATCCTGGCGTACAGCATTGATCTGAGCGCCCGCTGGGCAACCCGCACCCTGCTCGTCGTGGACTTCGTGGGCATGGGGTGTTGGGCCGCGACCGGCACCATCAAGTCCCTGAACCTGGGCCTGCACTGGCTGCCGTCCATTACCCTGGGCATCACCACCGCCGTGGGTGGCGGCCTGATTCGCGACATCATGGTCAACCGTATTCCCGCGATTTTTGGCGGTAACTCCCTGTACGCGACCGTCGCCCTGGTCGGCGCCGGGGAGACGGCCCTCGTGACGGGCCTTTTCCACCGCCCAAACCTGGCGATGGCGCTGTCCATCCTCCTGTGCCTGATACTGGGTGTGCTCTCCCACGCGCGGAACTGGCAGCTGCCCACCACCCCGGGCGGCCTGCAGGTGCACCGCCCGCGCCTGTTCACCTTCTTCAACCGCAAAGAAAGCGCGGTGCATAACGAGGGCTGGTCGCCGGGTGAGCCGCTCACCGATCAGCTGCAGGTGGTCAGCCCCGAGCAGCTGGATGAGTACCGCCGCGCTAAGGCGCGAACCAGGCCCCGCAGGGACGAAAAATAGCGGAAGGGTGGGTCGGTATCCCCGTAGGGAACCGGCCCACCCTTCCGTTTTGGGCTCCGCCGCCATGCGCTGAGGCAGGGCTAGTGCGGCAGGCTAGATGGTGTACTCGGTGCTGTCGTACACGGTCAGGAACTTGCGGATGCGCTCGTCGTCCGAGGCGAAGAAGCCGGTCGGCTCGCCGTTGTAGCGCAGCGTGCCGTTCTCCAGGAACACGATGCGGTCCGCGACCTTCTTCGCGAACGCCATATTGTGCGTCACGATGACCAGGGAGCGGCCTTCCTTCGCCAGCTGCATGAGCACGCGAATCACCTCGGCCTCAAGCTCGGGGTCCAGGGCGCTCGTCGGCTCGTCGAAGAGCAGGTATGCCGGTTCCAGCGCCAGGGCGCGGGCAATCGCCACGCGCTGCTGCTGACCGCCCGAGAGCGATTCCGGGTAGGAGTCGGCCTTATCGGCTAGGCCCACCTTGGCGAGCAGCTCGCGGGCACGCTCCTGCGCCTGCTTGGCGTCCAGGGTGCCGTTGAGGGTCGGGGCGAGCGCCACGTTCTTCAGCGCCGTGTAGTTCGGGAACAGGTTGAACTGCTGGAACACCATCGCCGAGCGGGAGCGGATATCACGCACCTGCGCGTCGGTGAGCTTCTGACTGTAGTCCACCTGCGCGTCGTCGATGGTGAGCGTGCCGGACTGCGGGGTTTCCAGCAGGTTCAGGCAGCGCAGCAGGGTCGACTTGCCGCTACCGGAGGGGCCCAGAATCACCGTGGTCTCACCGTCGGGGATGTCCAGGTTGATGTTCTTGAGAACCTGCGTCTCACCGAAGCTCTTCGAGAGGGATTCCACGCTAAGCATTGCGGCTCCTTACGTAACGGTTGCTGTACTTCTCCAGGGCCGACTGCGCGGCGGTCAGCACGGTAAAAATTACCAGGTAGACGAGGGCGACCTCAGAGTACATTGCCAGCGGCTCGAAGGTACGCGAAGCAATCTGCTTGCCGGTCTGGAACAGATCGACCATCGAGATGACCGACACCAGCGAGGTGCCCTTAATCAGGTCGATGAAGTTGTTGCCCAGGTTCGGCAGTGCGATGCGCACCGCCTGCGGAATCACGACGTAGCGCAGGGTCTGCATGCGGGTGAAGTTCAGGGTCGCTGCCGCCTCAAACTGGCCGCCGGGGATAGCCGCCACGGCGGAACGGAAGGTCTCAGCCACGTACGCGCCGGTGTGCAGGCTCATCGTGATGATGGCGGCGCTCCACACGTCCAGGGCGATACCGACTTTCGGCAGGCCGTAGAAGACGATGAACAGCTGCACCAGCAGCGGGGTGCCACGGAAGACCCAGATATACAGCCACGCCAGCCAGTTCACCGGGGCAAAGCGGCTCGTGCGCGCGCCGGCGGACACGATGCCCACCAGCAGCGCCAGCGCGAAGGAGATGAGCGATAGCGGAATGGTCACTGCCACCGTCGAGGTCAGCAGCTGCGGCAGCGATTCTGCCCAGAGGTTGAGGTAGCGTTCCATGCGCGGAACTCAGCTCCTTATGAGAGTGTTAGTTCTTCGGGGAGAGGTCTTCGCCCACGTACTTTTCGTAGATGGCCTTGATATCGCCGTTCTCCAGGTGCTTCTTCAGCGACTCGTCGATGGCGTTGCGCAGGGCGTCCTGGCCCTTAGCCATCAGGATGGAGGAGTTGCTGCCGGTGCCCAGGTCGCCGGAGAGCAGGCGCAGGTTAGCGTCCGGGTGCTCCTTGAAGTACTCAGCGAAGGACACGGAGTCGTTCGCGGTCATCTCGGCGCGCCCCGACAGGACCTGCTCGATAGCCTCATCGAAACCGGAAACAACCACGATCGAGGCGCCCTTAGCCTCCACCATCTTGCGGAAGTTCGAAGTCTCAGACTGCGCCGAGGAGTGGCCGGAAATCTCGCTCACGTTCTGCAGGGAAGAATCCTTCTTCACGGCGACCTTTGGCTCGGAGTACAGGTAAGGTACGGAGAAGTCGTACTTCTGCTTACGCTCGTCGGTTGCGGAGACGTTGTTGATGACGATGTCGTAGCGATCGGCGTCCACACCTGCAATCAGCGAATCCCAGGGGGTTTCGATGAACTCTGCGGTCACGCCCAGATCCTTAGCGACCAGGTCGGCGATTTCCTTCTCGAAGCCGACCAGGGTGCCGTTCGAGTCGTGGAAGGAGAAGGGGCGGTAGGTACCCTCCAGGCCCACACGAATCTTGCCGGCAGACTTAATAGCCTCCAGCTTGTTGGTGCTGGATGCGGTGCTGCCGCCGTTGGAGCCGCAGGCGGCGAGCAGGGCTGCCAGGCCGGTGAAGGCGGTGCCTGCGAGGACGGTGCGGCGGTTAATCATTGAGGACATGGTTCTTCCTTTGCGTCGTAGTTGATGCTCTTGTAGTTGCGGGCTGTCACCCTGTGTTTACTCGGGGCATCATGCGGGGTGCCCCTTCTTAGCGGGTGCAACGCTGGCTATCCTACAGCTATTCCCAACCCGAGAGAATTCAACGTAATATTCCGTCATATTCTCTCATCAATGCGGGAAAAGCGGCTGAGACATCAACCACGACGCGGTGTCGGAAGTCCTGGCGGGTGAGCCCTTTCCGGGCCCCTTCCGAGCCTTTCACGAAAGCTTAGGAGGCGGGGCTCAGGTCCTCGCCCACGTGCTTCTCGAAGATGGCCTTGAAATCGCCGTTACCCAGGTGCTTCTTGATGGAGGCGTCAATCGCATCCTTCAGTGCGGCCTGGTTCTTCGGCAGCAGAACGGCGACGTTGGTGCCGGGGCCAACCTCACCCTCCAGCAGGCGCAGGTTGGCGTCCGGGTGCTCCTTGAAGTACTCGGCGAAGGACACAGAGTCGTTGGCGGTCAGCTCGGCGCGGCCGGTGAGCACCTGCTCGATGGCTTCGTCGAAGCCGGTAACCTCAATGATGGTGGCGCCGCGTTCTTCCACGAGCTTGCGGTAGTTGCTGGTCGCGCTCTGGGCGGCGCTGTGGCCGGAAATCTCGGAAGCGTTCTTCAGGCTCGAGTCCTTCTTCACGCCCACGCGGGCACGGGAGTGCGCGTAGGGCACGGAGAAATCGTACTTCTTCTTACGTTCCTCGGTGGGTGCCACGTTATTGAGCACGATGTCGTAGCGGCCCGCGTCCACGCCGGCGATAAGCGAGTCCCAGGGGGTTTCGATGTACTCGGCGGTCACGCCCAGGTCCTTGGCGAGGGTCTCGGCGATGTCGTACTCGAAGCCGGCGAGCTTACCGGAGGCGTCGTGGTAGGTGTAGGGGCGGTAGGTACCCTCCACACCGATGCGGATTTTGCCCGCGGACTTGATGGACTCCAGCAGGTTGGAGGAGCTCTGTGCGGAGCC
>ERZ1674170.207-NODE-207-length-11476-cov-7.900709_pt1 | contig 11476 bp, 9 predicted proteins | sample MGYA00581300_ERZ1674170 | MGnify/ENA primary metagenome ERZ1674170 (study PRJEB41354, sample SAMEA4873325) | human saliva metagenome | biome: human-associated habitat [ENVO:00009003]; feature: mouth environment [ENVO:08000002]; material: saliva material... | reverse complement strand
TTTTCATACCTTTGCGTGGTGAGTTCTAACCCTTTTGAAGTTTTGATACTTGTAGTTCCTTGAAGATAAAAGAATTTTGCAAATAAATAAAGTTAATATAGCAAATGAATAAACGTACTATCGTTAGCATTGTTTTTTTATGTTTTTCTGTGACTTCATTTGCGCAGAAGACGTTCGTTATTTGGGATAAAGCAAATAATATCCCAGTGAGCAGAGCAAGTGTATATACCACCTACATGGGGAAAGTGAGGAGTACGTTTAGCGACCAACAGGGGAGAGTCGTTGTGGATTTTGCTTTTGATAATCTGATGATCTCGCATATAAACTATCAGAAAGAAAGCGTGAAAGTATTGTCTGATACACTGTTTATGGAGCAAAGTATGCAGTTGCTTTCGGAAGTTGTCGTGAGTCCTGCGGGCGAGCCAGCATGGATTAAACCCATGTTGATGAAATTTGTAAAGACGAAAGCAAAGAAGTATAGAAGTAATGGAGTTCTAAGATATGAGTATCAGACACAGAATGTAGGCGATACGGTGTTATATCGCTTTGTAAGTAATGGACTGGTAAGAAAGAAGAAATACTTTGAAATCTCTCCTTTGGAGAATGTTATCACCTTTAAGGATAAGTCAGCAGGTTGTGACTATAGTAACCTTAAAAACACGCTTTATCATGACTTTGTTTCTGATATGGATGAGAAATTTGTGAAAGAACATCGGTTCTATGTGGATAATGTGTCTGAAAGCTTGGGCGTCAATGTGGTAAGACTCCTATTCAAGTCGAAAAAAGATTGGAAAGATTCGGGCTATTTATGTATAGATACTCTACAAAATGTCATCCTCAGAGCAAAACGTTCTACGGGGTTGGCTTATAATGTACAGCATCGTACTAATGCACTTGTGCGCTCAACAATTAATGCCATGTACGGGCATAAGTATAAGGACTGGCAGATTGACATTGAAGCAGTGTATCAGCAGGCAGATAATTACTTCTATCTAAGTAGTTGCCGTTATTCCAATTATATGCAGGAAGAGTTTGACGGAAAGAAGAAAAAAGGAGTTGAAGTTTATAATGTTACCTCTATTTATGAGGCACAACCTTATCTGAAAAACGAGGTGGGTGAAGGAACAGAATTTCTTTTATTGCCTCAACCTTTTGCAATGAAGATTATTGTGAGCAAGAAGGAAAGAAAACAAGAGGAATTGCTGCAGGATGTGAAGAAAGAATATAACGTTTATTGAATCCAGTGTGAGAATTTTATCAAATCTTGGTATAGATGTCGACTGTTTATGTCAAGGCTTTCTTGTAGGAGGTATCTATCTTTTTCTAGTTCTTACTTTGCTATCTCATTGGTTTGTGTTATCTTTGTAGCATAATGATAGATAGACCGACAGTAGATAGGATTATGAATGCGTCGAACATCGTTGAGGTAATCAGCGATTTCGTATCTTTACGCAAGACGGGAACAAGCTATAAAGGTTTGTGTCCTTTTCATGATGACCGTACACCATCTTTCTCTGTTAGTCCAGTGAAAGGTGTTTACAAATGCTTCTCATGTGGTGCAGCGGGAAATGTGGTGAAGTTTATCATGGAACATGAGCAGTTGACTTATCCTGAAGCCCTTAAGTGGCTTGCGAATAAGTATCATATTGAGGTGCATGAACGTGAACTGACGAGTGAAGAAAAGCAGCAGGAGAACGAACGAGAATCAATGTTCTTGGTCAATGAGTGGGCTGCGAAATACTTTAACGACATCTTACACAACGATGTTGATGGGATGGCTATTGGTATGCAGTACTTCCGTAGCCGTGGTTTCAGAGATGATATCATCCATAAGTTTCAGTTAGGTTTCTGCCTTTCGGGCCGTCATGCCTTTGCTGATGCAGCCTTAAAGGCGGGCTTTCAGAAAGAGTTTCTCGTAAAGACAGGTCTCTGTTTTGAACGAGAGAATGGCGAACTCGTCGACCGCTTCAATGGTCGAGTGATGTTCCCATGGCTGAGCGTGAGTGGTAAGGTGACTGCCTTCGGTGGTCGTCTGCTGGATTCTCGTACGAAGGGAGTAAGTCAGAAGTATGTCAACTCACCTGATAGCGTTGTCTATCATAAGGAGCGAGAACTCTATGGCATCTATCAAGCAAAGAAAGCCATAGCCAAGCACGACCTTGTCTATATGGTGGAAGGATATACCGACGTAGTTTCTATGCACCAGTGTGGTATTGAGAACGTTGTTGCCAATAGCGGTACGGCACTCTCAGTACATCAGATACGTCTTCTTCATCGCTTCACTTCTAATATTGTTCTACTCTATGATGGTGATGAGGCAGGCCAGCATGCAGCCTTACGAGGAACAGATATGCTCTTAGCTGAGGCTATGAACGTGAAGGTATTGCTGCTTCCTGACGGTAAGGATCCAGACGAGTTTGCACGTAGTTACAGTGCGGAGGATTTCAGAAAATATATTGAAGATAATCAGACAGACTTCATTGTCTTTAAGATTAACGTACTCTTGAAAGGAGTTACCGACCCTATCAAGCGTTCAGAAGCTGTCGGGTCTATCGTTCAGAGCATCTCTGTAATCAAAGACCCAATACTTCGTGACACCTATATACGTGAGTGTGCCAATCGTACGGGCGTGTCAGAGCGTACACTGATGGAGCAGATGAACCGTAATATCTATTCCAATCGTGAACAGCAGACACGTGAACAGCAGCAACATCGGGCCGCAGACATAGAGGAACAGCGTGAGGAGGCACAGGCTATGACGTCTAATCAGTCAGCATCAAAGGTTGAACAAATGCTCATTCAGGCTGTAGTTAGGGATGGCGAGAAGATTATCTTCCGTAATGTGAAGGATGATAATAGCGGGAAGATAGTTAATGTGACCGTAGCACAGTACATAGCATGCGACCTTGGGAACGACAACCTCAGCTTTTCAAATGAGTTATATACAAGGATATTGCACGAAGCTGTAGAGCATAGTGGGGAGGAAAACTTCAAGGCAGAGGAGTATTTTACACAGCATCCAGATATTAATATCGCATCTGTAGCAGTAAGACTAAGTGTTGATCGCTTCCAACTTGCAGAGAGTTTACAGGTGAAGGAAACTGAACAAACACTGTGTGATCGTGTCTTACACCTCGTTGCTGACTTACGTCTTGAGTATGTATCTTCTCGCTTGAAAGAGCTGAATACACAACTAAAACAGGTGAAAGACCCGAAAGAGATGCAAGAGATAATAGAAGAGATAATGAAGATTCAGAGTCTTCGTAGTAGCTTGGCAAAGAAAACAGGTAGTAATATTCTGGCATGATGAATATGTTTAGAGATTTGTTCAAACCATCGCTTCAGCTGTCAAACCTTGACGTCAGCGAGAATAAGAGAATTATAAAAGAAGCCCTTAGGTCGCTTAACTGTACGGGAGACTGGCAGAAAGATGGTAACGATATAATCGTCCGCTTTGATTTTCAGAGCGGTCACTTTGGTATATTCATCTCTGCTCAGCATCCACAGATAGAGTTGTCTTTCCTCTATTTTGGCGAGGCGAAGGTGGAAGAAATTAATCTTATACGTCATGTGTGCAACCAGTTTAATATCAATTCTGATGGTCCTCGCTTTGCTTACTCAGTCAATGAGGAAACGAATGTCATAGACCTACACATCATGACGACACTTCTTTTAGACCAATATCGGGCTAAGGATATATTGTCATTGGCTATGCAAAACTGTTTCGCATGGCAAAATGCGTTTATAAGAAACTTCAATGAGGTGAGGAGTGACGCAAGGAATATAGGAACGGCGGACGTGGAGCGGACGCTGAAAGACGCTGGCCGTGAGCTCTTTCTATTGAGAGAAATGGAGTTGATGACACAAGTGACAGTTCCTGGATGGCGACATGATGAGGCGACCGCTGCTACGTTAAGCCAGTGGATGGTACGGGCGTTTGGTATGGCGGATGCTGTCTTTTCTGAGTTGACGATTGTGACAGATAAGGTGATGTGCCTTGATGACAGTACTGCTATTGCGAATTATAACTTATCAGATGCGTTGATAGCTGATAACAGTTTTGTTCGCCAGAAGGCAATGCTCGACCTTGTGTTCTTTCTTCCGTCTCATCCTACAAAGCGGCGGCGCATGATGTTTAGTATTCAGCAAGCTGATAGCTGTGAGAGCATACTCTACTATCAAGTTGTCGCAACGCTTCTCCCATTGAATATTTCTGCTGATGTATCATTCCATTCACAGGAGACAGAGGTACAGTCGCGCTCTGTTTTGTTGGCTTACGACCTCCGTTCAGCTAAACAGTTCCATGATGAATTTGTCTATATGTGGAAGGAAGCGAAGAGTAAAATGGCTAATGGCGAACAGAAACAACTAACGGATGAGCAGTTGCTGATAGCTAACATTGTTAATATTAATACTGCTGAGTATATCTATCGGGGTAAGGTACTCTATCGACAGAAGCGTTACTATGAGGCAGTGGCCTATTTAGAGAATGTTTATAAGCGTCTTCAACTTGATTTCCATAAGCTAAAGAAGAGAGAGCGGGAGACTTTCTTTGATGTTGCTTTTTGGGTGGGTTTCTGCTATAATGCGTTACATCAGTATGAACGGGCCCATTACTACCTTGCATATAGTGCTCAATCAAATAGCATTGAACAAATAGAGACATACGTGAATTGCCTGGTTAATATGGGAGACTTCCGTACGTTTATGCAGATAGGTGAGCAGATTAATAGATACGTGGAGATAGCAAACGATTATGAAGAGGGTGAGAACCCTATGCCTCAGTCGTTCTTAAACTTCCTACAACGCCGAAAAGCTTATATGTTAATTAAGACTATGCAGTTGGATGAGGCTGAAGATTTTTTGCGTAACATGCTTGATTCACCTGAAAACAAGGAGTTTGCTTTAAGCCAGTTGGCTCATATACAGCAGTTGAGGGAGAAAGAAAAAGAGAAAGAAGAGGGAAGAGAAGGGGAGAATACTCCCAAGATAGAATGATAAGAAAAGGAGGAGAAAGATGATTTACGTACATTGGGTATTCTTAGTCATCTACGTTGTTATCGTCATAATGGTGATGGTGCGCGTATTGATGGATAACCGACAGCCAGCCAAGACAATGGCTTGGATGTTGGTGTTGACCTTTATTCCAATGTTAGGAATCATTCTTTATTTCTTCTTCGGTCAGACAACTCGTAAGGAGCGAAAGATATGGCAGTATAGTATGGACCAGCTGACGAAGCATTCCATGCTGGAGTTTGTAGAGCAGAAAAGGCTTCATTTGCCTCATGAGTATCGTGAACTCATCAATCTCTTTATGAACCAGAACTGGGTATTACCCTTTAAGAACAACGAAACAGAGATTTATACTTCTGGATACGAGTTCTTTCCTTCTTTGTTGATAGAGATTGGTAAGGCTGAACATCATATCCATTTAGATACGTTCATCATCTCCTGCGACCCCTTGGGGCAGATTGTTGCGGATGCTTTAATAGATAAAGCACGACAAGGAGTAGAGGTTCGTATCATCTATGATGACGTGGGCTCTTGGAAAACAAAGAACCGTTTCTTCGACCGTATGCGTGCAGAGGGAATTGAGATTTATGCCTTTATGCCGGTTCATTTCCCTATCTTTACAAGTAAGGTGAACTATCGTAATCATCGTAAGATATGTGTCATTGATGGTGAAGTGGGTTTTATCGGTGGTATGAATATTGCCAATCGTTATGTGAAAGGGATAAAGAAATTAACTTGGCGTGATACGCATGTTAAGATAACTGGTGCAGCGGTATATGGATTGCAACGTGCCTTCTTGGTAGATTGGTTCTTTGTGAGTCGTGAGTTGATAACCGACCATGTCTATTATCCTGTTAGTAAGGTTGCGGAGAATGATAGTCTTATTCAGATTGTCACCAGTAGTCCAACAAGCTTATGGCCTGAGATTGAGCAAGGTTACGTGAGGGTGCTTGCCAGTGCTAAGCGATATGTCTATATGGAGACCCCTTATTTCCTTCCTACCGACCCTATTCTCTTTGCGATGCGTACTGCCGCTCTTTCGGGAGTAGACGTCAGATTGATGGTTCCATACGAGACTGACACAAAGATAGTGGAGTGGGCTTCACGCACATACGTCTTGGCTACGGTGAAGGCAGGGGTGAAGGTCTATTTATATAAGGCTGGCTTTAACCATTCAAAACTCCTTGTTGCCGATGATAGCATGGCTACTATCGGTTCTACTAACGTCGACTTCCGTAGCTTTGAGAACGACTTTGAGGCAAACGCCTTCTTCTATGACAAAGAGATAGCGCTGCAAGTGAAAGCTATCTTCCTAAGGGATCAAGAGGAGAGTGTCGCTCTGGAGGATGTACGAAACCTTACGCATCGTTCCTTCCTACAGCGTTTGTGGGAATCAATAATAAGGCTCTTGAGTCCACTATTATAGCCTCTCCGACTTTCTCTGATAGAGTGAGGGTTTAGTATAAGCGATAGTCAGTAATGTAGACAGCCTGTCATCTAAACAAAGTAAAGTTCACGCTACCATAGCTTCTATGTTCTATGAAGTGGGGATGAGCGGAGAAATCATTGTTCTTACCATGTTCAAAGACCAGTAGTCCACCTTCTTTTAATAAGTCATATTGGAAGATGAGGTCTGGAATAGTCTCTAACTCTGGCAATGCGTATGGAGGGTCAGCAAAGATTAGATCAAACTTCTGATGGCAACTCTTTAAGAAACGGAACACATCTCCTTTAATTAATATATGCTCGTCTGTGCCGAGCTTCTCCATACATTGACTGATGAAGCGAGCATGGTCACGGTCTTTCTCTACGCTTATCACTTGTTGGCAACCACGTGATAAGAGTTCTAAGGATATGCTACCCGTACCAGCAAAGAGGTCGAGCGCTGTTGTTTCCTCCCAATCCACGTAAGCATTGATAACATTAAAGATGTTTTCTTTAGCAAAGTCTGTTGTAGGGCGTGCCTTAAAGGTACGTGGAATATCAAAATGTCTACCTTTATATTTTCCAGTTATAATTCGCATAGTTTCTTTTTTAGGGGTGAAATGGAGTTAAGGAGTTAAGGAGTGAAATGGAGTTAAGACATTAGTCTTTCATCGAAGATGTGAGTGGTTTAACTTATTCGATACCTTAATCTTTCTCTATTTCTTCTATTCCAGATAGATAGTCTTCATGTCGTAAGGAATCTCAGAACGCTTAGCCAGTTGACTATTATTGAAGTAGACCTCCTGGTCAAGGACTCTACAGAACTTTAGATGTTCCTTAGCTTTCTTCAAGAGCCACTCTTGATAAGGAAGGTCACCAACAAGGTATAGCTCGTCTTTCTCGGTATCCATTCCTGTTAGCTTCCATATATAAAGAAGGAAATACAAGGCATCATGTTCGTTCGTGACCTCGTATGAATTGCTGAAACGGAATCTATTTTGTTGGAAACTAAACACCTCCATACGCTTGTCGTGGAAGTAAGCATAGAGTTTCCTGCGTGGTCCGGCGTATGAGCGACGATAGAGATGGGTCCATACCGATTGCATTAGCGGTTGTAAACGGATATCATTGAAATGGTCGTCGATAACAAGTTTGAGGTCTTTGTTAATCGCAAAGACAGCAACAGCGTTCAGATCCGGAAGGATACTCGATAGAATTTCCTCATTACCTTGCCTCTTGAAGGTGTGATGATAAAGTGTTTCAATGTCCTGTGTACCAAAGTCGTCTGTAGGCATCAGCATGACAGGGGTGTCAATGGTTGCTAATAATCGTTTGTATCCACTCTGCAGTAATTCCGAAACTTTGAATGCTTCACGCAGATTAGCAGCAATAGAGATACCCATATTCATGTCGTATGGCTCATAAACGAGTGTACCATTCTCCTGCGGGTCGCCCACGGCAAGAGCCATACTATTTCTGCTAAATCTGATAGTAAGGCGTAGTTTCTTATCGTATAAATTATTGTCTGTTTCTGTCATTACGAACGTTGTATAGCATATTATCACTTGCAAACTTACATAAAATTTTCCGATTACGAGGGTTAACCATTTGATAAATATCAGAGAATAGTTCCTTTTTAAGTATAAAAAAAGGGAATTTCGATACGTGATACTCAAAAAAAGTATAACTTTGCACCCACTTATAAAGCGATAACTATTCAATTCATCATTTTTGATGGTCGTATTGAATAATAATTTTTATACATGGCAATACAATTCTTTGTAATCTTCGGATGCTTAGCATTAGGAGAGGTGATTGTTTGGGCAACAGGAATCAAACTGCCGTCCAGTATTATTGGTATGCTTATCCTTACACTTCTTTTGAAGTTGGGATGGGTAAAGTTAGGTTGGGTAGAACGCCTTTCACAGCTTTTAATATCCAATCTCGGTTTCTTCTTTGTACCACCTGGGGTGGCTTTAATACTCTATCTCAACGTTATCAAGGACTATTGGCTTTCGATAATGATGGCAACAGTTGTCAGTACGGTCTTAGTATTGGTTGTCACTGGGCACATGCACCAACTCGTCATTAAGTTTGAACGTCGACTGATGGCGCTTGACTTGCTCCATCATCGTTCTCATGCAGCGAAGCTGAAAAAGGCTTTGGAGGAGGCAGAGGAGGCAGAAGCCATTGAAGAGTCCGAACGTATCGTTATGGATAAGGCGTTACATGGTCAGGATGGTATAAATAATAAGGAGGAAGAATAATGGGTTCATGGAATGATACGATTGGTCAAACCATTGACCTAATACAGGATGGTAAGGACATCTTCTCCAATCAGTACGTTATTCTCGCATTGACTTTTGCTGCTTTCTTTTATGTTAGACGACTGCAGCAGCGTACAGGTTGGATGCTACTCAATCCTATTCTGATAGCGATAATACTTCTCATTATTTACCTCAAGGTGACGGGTGTTCCTTTTGAGGTTTATAAACAAGATGCACAACTTATTGACTTCTGGCTCAAGCCAGCCGTTGTTGCCTTAGGCGTACCGCTTTATCTTCAGCTTGATGCGATAAAGCGTTTATGGCTCCCGATAGTCCTCTCTCAGCTTGTAGGTTGCTTGGTAGGTATCGTGAGTGTCGTTTTGGTTGCGCAATACTTTCATGCTCCGAAGTTCATTATACTGTCTTTGGCAAGTAAATCTGTCACAACACCTATCGCAATGGAGGTGACACAGAGTCTTGGAGGTATTCCTTCTCTTACGGCAGCCGTGGTGGTCATCACTGGTATTATTGGTGCGTTGGTAGGTTTCAAAGCATTGACAATCGGCCATGTGAAGAGTCCTATTGCTCAAGGACTATCTATGGGAGCAGCCTCTCATGCTGTGGGTGCATCAACCGCAATGGCATATAGCAGTAAGTATGGTGCTTTTGCGAGTTTAGGAATTACGCTAAATGGTATCTTCACCGCTCTGCTTACTCCAACGGTTCTCCGTTTGATGGGGATTATTTAGGGCGTCTTTGTGTAATAGCGTGATAAAGTCTACTAAAAGTAAGTAGAAAATCATACACGCTATTACACGAATAGTTTTAATTTCATTTTGCTGTCACATTTAACATTTCGTGTAATCCTACTGTTACATAATAAGTTAACTAATGAATTAGGATGACTGTAGTGATAGCAAAATTGTTTTCACTGGGAAATGCTTTGGTTTTTCCGTTAAATGCATAGATAGGAAACTGAATAAAGGCTTATTGCTTACATGGTATGACCTTCCTGGATCAATGGTCTAACAAAGGGGACATAGTATGTAGGAAAGACAAACACATATTATACCTATCATTACCATATCTCTCCGTATTCTACAAACAACTTATCCCTATACTAACCAATATTACAATACCCTATACTTGGTTATCAATCATTTATAAAGTTGATACTACACAAAGCATCCCGAAAGTTTATGAAAAATATTTTTGCTGGTTAACTTGGGATAATAAGAGGCAAAAGTTACATCTGCGAAAAGCTAACTGCGACATTCACAGAAAACGGAATGTCGCAGTTAATCAAAGGAGTGTTCTACCCAGTAGCAGACTAAATGTTTGAGAAAAGGTTGTAGTGATGCAACCTTTTTGCGTGTTTACTGGGTAAGAAAGACTCTCCAGCTTCCATCTTTCTCACCACGCTCCACATACTTTTTAGAAAGCAGTTTATCCAACAGTTTTTGGATAGCTGACACACTAATACCTGTTTCCTCTTTCATGTCGTTCAGAGTCAACGTAGGCTGTGTGCGCATGGCGTTCAATATTTTGGTGTAGTTAGGCGAGCGGAAAGAAATTCTTTCGCCGTCATACCACCAAATATTTTCATTCTTTTCGCTGATGAAGAGCACATCATTATAAACCTCTGTTGCCACAAGCTCATTGAAATATTTGAGGAATGGACGAATATCGCCAATGTTGGCGTGTGCTCCGTCGCTCGGCACAGGGCCGACTTCAAGGTCAGACTGATGCAACGCTTCCAGATACTCGCTCTTCTTGCGGCTGCGCACAACAATCATCGGATAATTGTGGCGTGTGAGAATGAAGTTGATCATCAAACGGGCGATACGTCCATTGCCATCCTCAAAGGGGTGAATGCGTATATAACGATAGTGGAACAATGCCGCCAGTTCGATAGCTGAAAGTTCCCCTTTCTTCTCGGCTTCATTGTACCAATTCACCAAGTCAAACATCAGCCCCGGCGTTTCTTCAGGCGAAGCGTACTCAAAGCGGTCGCCATACCTTGTTATCACACTATTGGGGCGCGTCTTATACTGACCTGCGTGTATCACATAATTTGTCTGCACGCCACCAGGCAGATTGCGGTAAACGGTGTAGTTTTCACGAAGCAGTGTTCTGTGCAGTGTGCGGATGAAGTTTTGTGTCAAAGGCTTTTCTTTGACAGCAGCCTCTTCTGTCATCATTTGCAGCCCCACGTTGCTTGCCGTCATCTCGTACACGTCCCTTATGTCAGCCTCGCCAATCACCTTGCCGAATAGCAGAAGAATCTCGGTCTGACCATAAGTCAGTGTGTTGCCCTCAATGTGGTTGCTATTATAGTTGAAGTCCACGGTGAAGCGGCGGCTGAGCCTATCCCTGTCCTTCTCTGACAATGGCTGAATATCGCGCCAAGCAGCTAATGCCTTCTTTATATTTAGATACTTCATACAGACATATTTATTTTAAATACATCGCAAAATTATGAAAAATGTTTGAGAAAAGGTTGTAATGTTACAACCTTTTTGTTGAGTTTTACTGTTTTTGGTCTTTTCGTATATAATATAAGCCGTTAGTTTATCGTCTAAATGTTAGGTCGTGTGGAATTTATACGCACTATTCCACGAATAGTTTTAATTTCATTTTGCTGTCACATTTAACATTTCATGTAATCCTACTGTTACATAATAAGTTAACTAATGAATTAGGGTGACAGTAGTGACAGCAAAGTTGTTTTCACTGGGAAATGTTTTTTAAACGACAGACGGTGTTAGAGG
>ERZ1674170.202-NODE-202-length-11532-cov-14.289710_pt1 | contig 11532 bp, 7 predicted proteins | sample MGYA00581300_ERZ1674170 | MGnify/ENA primary metagenome ERZ1674170 (study PRJEB41354, sample SAMEA4873325) | human saliva metagenome | biome: human-associated habitat [ENVO:00009003]; feature: mouth environment [ENVO:08000002]; material: saliva material... | reverse complement strand
TCTCGTCGAAGCCCTGCGAGTAGGCGACGATCTTGGAGGCGAAGAGCGCCTGGCGCACGTCCTCGATGAACGCAGCCCGGGCCTCGTCCGATTCGATGATGAGCGCGGAGGCGTTGCCCGCGAGCGTCTGCCCGGCTGCGCGCTGGGCGGGCTCGGAGGATGCGCCGCGCGCGAAGGTCGCCTCGCCGATAGCGGTGACGGGCACGGCCAGGTCGAGGGCGGTCTGCACCGTCCACTTACCGGTGCCCTTCTGGGAGGCGGCGTCCACGATGAGATCGACGAGCGGACGACCGGTTTCGGCGTCCACCTGGCGCAGGACCTCGACGGTGATCTCCATGAGGTAGGAGTTGAGCTCGCCCTCGTTCCAGGCGGCGAAAATGTCGGCAATCTCGGCCGGCGTCGCGCCCAGGCCCTCGCGCAGGAGGGTGTAGGCCTCGGCGATGACCTGCATGTCCGCGTACTCGATGCCGTTGTGCACCATTTTCACGAAGTGGCCGGCGCCGTTCGCGCCGATGTACGTACAGCAGGGCACGCCGTCGTAGGTGCCGGCGATGGCCTCGAACATGGGGCCGAGGCGGTCGTACGAGGCCGGGGTGCCGCCGGGCATGATGGAGGGACCCCACAGGGCACCCTCCTCGCCGCCAGAGACGCCCGCGCCGACGAAATGCAGGCCGCGCTCGGCGGCCCACTTCTCGCGGCGGATCGTGTCGGTGAACAGGGAGTTACCGCAGTCGACGATGATGTCGCCCTCGTCCATGAGGTCGGCGAGCTGGCCCATGACGGCGTCGGTCGAGGGGCCGGCCTGGACCATCATGATGGCGACGCGCGGGGTGCGAAGCGATGCGACGAAGTCCTCGAGCGTGGAGGCGGGCACGAAGGTGGCCTCGTCCCCGTGCTCGGCCATGAGCTTGTCGGTGCGCGCGGGCGTGCGGTTAAAGACGGCGGTCGCGTAGCCGTTGCGAGCCAGGTTGCGGGCGAGGTTCGCGCCCATGACTCCCAGGCCGTACACGCCGATGTCGGCGGAGGCCTTCTCGGGGGTAAACGTGCTCATGCGGTGACTCTCCTAACGTATAGGTCAGTTGTCACCAGAGTACGTCCGTGGCAGGTGGGGGTGCACCGCGCGCGGGCGTGAGGATGGTCGCGCCCGCTCCACTGACGAGGCCGCTCACCGCCGCGCCACCGGCGCACTTACGTCTCGGCGGGGCTGTGCGCGGGGTCTGCGGGGTCTAGTCCTGGGCCTGTCGGGCGGCCTTCGCGGCGGCCTTACGGGCCTTCTTTTCGGCGACCTTTGCTTCCCAGCGGGCTTGCTGCGCCTGGTATTCCTCGGCCAGGGCGCGCACGTCGTCGGAGGCCCACCACGCTAGGAGTGCCTCGCGGGCTGCCTCCTCGCCCAGCGGTCCGCGCTCCATGCGCAGCTCCAGCAGGTAGTCGCGGGCGATCTTGACGGCGCGCGAGGGGCGAAGCCCCAGGATGTCCATGATCTGGTCACCGTCGAGGTCGGGGCGGATCGCGTCGAGTTCCTCCTGTTCGCGCAGGGCGGCGATACGGGCCTCGAGGTCGTCGTAGGCCGCCGACAGGAAGTTGGCCTTGCGACGGTTGCGGGTCGTGCAGTCGGCGCGCGTGAGGCGGTGGAGGCGTTCGAGGAGGTCGCCCGCGTCGGCCACGTAGCGGCGCACTGCGGAGTCGGACCATGCGGCCTCGCCGTAGCCGTGGAAACGCAGGTGTAGCGCGACCAGCGTGGACACGGCCTCGATTGTCGCCTTGTCGAAGTGCAGGGCCTTCATGCGCTTGCGCGTCATCTTCGCGCCCACGATCTCGTGGTGGTGGAAGGACACGGTGCCGTTCTTCTCGAAGCGGCGGGTCGCCGGCTTGCCGACGTCGTGCATGAGTGCCGCGAAGCGCAGGACGAAATCGGGGGCGGGCACGGGGCCGTCCGGGCCGGTCTCCAGGTCCATGGCCTGCTCGACGACGGTGAGGGTGTGCTCGTAGACGTCCTTGTGGCGCTTGTGCTCGTCCACAGTGGAGACGAGGCCGGCGACCTCGGGCAGGACGATGTCGGCGACGCCCGTGTGCACCATCAGCTCGATGCCGCGGCGCGGGTAGGGCGAGATGATGAGGCGCTCGAGTTCGGCGCGGATGCGCTCAGCGGACACGATCTCCAGGCGCGAGGCCATGGTTTCCATGGCGTTCATGACGTCCAGGTCCACGTCGAGGCCCAGCTGGGCGCTAAAGCGCGCGGCGCGCATGATGCGCAGCGGGTCGTCGTCGAAGGACTGCTCGGCGGACACGGGGGTGCGCAGGTTGCCGTCCGCGAGGTCCGCCAGGCCGCCGCAGGGGTCGACCAGGGCCATCTGCGGCAGGCGCATCGCCATCGCGTTGACCGTAAAGTCGCGGCGCGTCAGATCGCCTTCGAGCGTGTCGCCGAAGGTCACCTCAGGCTTGCGCGACCCGATCTCGTACTCGTCGGTGCGATACGTCGTCACTTCAACGACCACGTCGCCGCGGCGCCCGCCGATCGTGCCGAACTCCTTGCCGATGTCCCATGTCGCGTTGCCCCACTGGGCCAGCAGTTCCTCGGTGCGCTCGGGACGCGCGGAGGTCGTCATGTCAAAGTCGTGCGGAGTCACACCCAGGAAAGCATCGCGCACCGGTCCACCAACGAGCGCGAGTTCCTCCCCGGCCTGGTCAAAAATCGTGCCGAGTTCCATAATTGCGGGCGGGAGTGCCGCGAATGTCTTCGTGGCGTTGGCCATGAGGGTAGGAATGTCCGTCGTTCCGGCGTTTTGCGGGGTCACGGGGCCGTTGATCGGGGAAGCTGACTGGGTACTCATCGCCTCTAAGCATGCCAGGAAAGCGCCCTAGCCGACTACCGGGGGCCGCCCACCGGCTAAAGTGGAGTCATGCCTGCACGTTCAGTTGACCGCCGATCCGGGGTTCCGAGACCCCCGCGTCGGTCTGCTTCCATGCGCGCGGGCCGCTCTCACCTGCCGATTTCCGCAGAAACCAGCGCGGGCGGTATTGTCGTGGACGTGCGTGACGGAATTCCCTATGCAGCGCTTATCGCGCGACGCAATCGAGCGGGGCGTATCGAGTGGTGCCTGCCCAAGGGTCACCTGGAGGGTTCCGAGACCCCGCAGCAGGCGGCGCTGCGCGAGGTCGCCGAGGAAACCGGCATCCACGGGCGCATCATTCGCCACCTGGCGTCGATCGACTACTGGTTTTCCGGCAACGACCGCCGCGTCCACAAGGTCGTTCACCACTACCTAATGGACTACGAGTCCGGTACGATCACCGTCGATGGAGATCCTGATCATGAGGCCGAGGCCGCCGCATGGGTTCCCCTGCGCGACGTGTCGCGTCAGCTGGCCTACCCCAACGAACGCCGCATCGTGCGCATCGCCCTCGACCTGCTGTATCGGGATAGCCGTGGCTAGGCGCGGCAGGTGGGTCGCCGCCCTGTGCGCGGCGCTGATGATTCTGCTCGGTCTCTCCGTTCACGAGGCCGGGGCAATTCCCGTACATTCGGCGACGTCCGCGCAGGATCAGTCGCGCCCCTCCGTGATGGGTACTGTGTCCGCAGATTCGGGACTCTCGGTATCGATTGACTCTCTGTCGCCTCGGATCATTACGACCGAGGAAGAAGTGGTTATTTCTGGCACGATCCGCAACGATTCGCCGACGACGCTGGCCTCTGTCTCCGTCGATGTGTTCGTTGCTAACGAGACACCCATCTCTGTTTCGTCGATGACGACACAGCTCAGCGAGGACGAACCCGACGCCACGCACGTCGCTTCCTCGACGCTGACCGACGTACGCCGCAGCGTGACCACACCTTTTGAGATTCGTATCCCCACCTCCTCCCTGCCGCTGACCGACACCGAGGAGTGGGGGCCTCGCATCACGACCGTCAATGCGACCTCCGGCGACTTCTCCGGCAAGGACCGCACAATCCTCGTGTGGGACTCCGGCGCACAGGTCGCCCCCTCCCGTGTGTCCGCGGTGGTTCCCTGGACCTCAGGAAACGCCGCATCAACTCAGGCCGAGCGTTCCGCGGTCCTGACCCTGGCCGGAACCTCGGGCGTCACCCTCGCCGTCGATCCTCTCCTGATCCCTCGCGGCCCCCAGCCCACGACCAAGCACAGCCCCACCCCATCCGCGTCCGCAACCGAGGATGAGGCGCAGTCGGAGGGACAGTCGGAGCAGTCGGGGCAGTCCGACGCCCCCACGGCCTCGCCGAGTCCGTCCGCCTCCGCCGCACCGACGCCCGCGCCCACCGCGACCGACCCGGCGCAGCGCTCGCGCGACCTCCAGGCCGAGGCCTTCGTGTCCTCGTTCATGTCGACCGCCTCCGAAATCATCGCGCTGCCCGACGCCGATGCGGATCTCGGGGCCCTCGCACTGTCCGGCAACACCGGCTTCTGGGGCCTGGCCTCCGAATCCATCAACGCTTTCCCGGGCACGCCGCGCGCGGCCGGCTGGGTCGCGCCGAGTCACGCCCACAATCCCGGCGCTCCGAGTCCCTCCGCGACCCCGTCGACATCCCCCACGGCCTCGCCGTCGGCATCCGCGACGCCCAACCCGACCCCCTCCGCGACCGGTCCGAGCGGAACCATGACTTCCAAGCCCGACTCGGGTCCTACGATCCTGCGCAACGTCGGCTGGCCCGATGACGCAACCTTCGGCACAACCTTCCTGTCCAACTTCGCCGCGGCCGACCAGATCGCCATCGCCCCGACCTCGGCACTGACCCCCACTGACGAGGTCCCCTTCACCTCCATGGCGCGCGTCAACGTCAACCCGACGACCGGTGAGACCTCGACAAACGGGACGGGCGCGCACGTCCTCGCCCAGCAGGCAGACATCTCCTCGATCCTGTCGTGGAATGCTTCCGGCGGCGACGCGCTCGACGCAGAGCAGGCCCTCACCGCCATCACGGCGATCATCGCGCGCGAACGCCCCTCTTCCTCGCGCACCCTGTTCGCGACGGCAGCGCGCGGAACCACCATCAACGACCGCCTCTCCAGCCGCGCCAGCGCGCTCTTCTCGCCGCGCTGGGTCACCGCCACGAGCTTCACGGACATGGCCACCAGCGAACCCACGGACGTCGAGCGCGCCACCGTCGGCACGGGCACCCTCGCTGACGACACGGCGAGCGCCATCACCGAGATGTCGACCTCGCTGACGCTCCTCATTCCGCTGGCGAACGCAACGGACGACCCCGACGCGGTCTTCGACTCGGTCACGCCCCAGGTCCTTCCGGCATTAACTGCCGGGCGCACCCCCTCCGAGCAGCTGGACTCCGCGACCGCCATGACCAGCCAAGTGACGACCATGCTATCCTCGGTGACCGTTGAACCTTCCTCGGCGGTCAACCTGATCAACAAGTCCGCGAACTTCCCCGTCCTGATCCGTAACAACCTGGACTGGCCGGTACGCGTCGACGTCACCCTCATCCCCGACGACCCGCGACTGCGTGCCACCCCCGCGCAATCCCAGCTGCTGGCTGCGCGTGGTGCCACCACGGTCGAAGTGCCCGTCGGCGCGATCGGCAGTGGCAACATCGAAGTCACTTACAAGGTCACAACCCCCGACGGCCACATCCTGGACGACTCACAAACCGTTTTCGTGCGCATGCGCGCCGGCTGGGAAGACGCAATCACCGCGGTTATCGCCGCGCTCTTCGGCCTCCTGTTCCTCGTCGGCATCACGCGTTCGATCCGTGGGCGATCCAGGCGTAAGGCCGAGGCCTCCACAGCTTCCGGGAGTACCGACGAACCCGTCGGCTCAACCGAGGCACCCCAGGGGGCATCCGCCCCCGAGACACACCCCGAGGACCCAGAGAAGGCCTCGGACACCGCAGACGAGAACACCGACTCGAAGACCGCCACGACGAAGGAGACCCCATGAGCTCGAAAACGCCAGGCCGATCGATCCTGAGGGCATCGGCGCTGATGGCGTCGGGAACCATGGTGTCGCGCATCCTCGGCTTTATCCGAAACGCGATGCTGATCGCCGCAGTCGGCGCCACCGCAGGTGGCGTGGGTGCGGCCTTCCAGACCGCCAACACGCTGCCCAACACCGTGTTCAACCTGCTTGCCTCCGGCATCTTCGACGCGGTGCTAGTTCCCCAGATCGTCGGCGCGATCAAGCGACGTAACGACGGTGACACCTACGTTAACCGCCTGCTGACGCTCGCTGGCACGGTCCTGTTCGTCGTCACCTTCATCACGATGGTGCTCGCGCCCCTGCTCGTCATCATCACGGCCGCCGGCTACACCGAGGACATCCGTAACCTCGCGATCCTCTTCGCGCTTCTGTGTCTGCCGCAGCTCTTCTTCTACGGCCTGTATAACCTGCTCGGTGAGCTTCTCAACGCCCGCGAAATCTTCGGCCCCTACATGTGGGCACCCGTCGTCAACAACGTCGTGGGCATCGCCGGCCTCGCCCTGTTCCTGGGCATCTGGGGCGGTGCCCCCAACGGCGGTATCCCCGCAGGCGACATCACCTCAGCCCAGTTCTGGGTCTTGGCTGGCTCGGCGACCCTCGGCGTCATCTGCCAGGCCCTGTGTCTGCTGTGGCCGATGCGTCGCGCGGGCATCTCTTTCAAGCTGGACTTCCACTTCCGCGGCACCTCCTTCGGCTCGATGCCGCGCGTGGCCGGCTGGACGTTCGCAACCCTCGGCGTCTCGCAGGTCGGCGTCCTGTCGACTAACAACCTGGCCGCGATGGCCGACGGCTTCATCGGCCGCAACGGTACCCAGGGCGGCGTCGTCGGCATCCTCGCCTATTCGACGGCGTTCATGATCTTCATGGTCCCCCAGTCGCTCATCACCGTGTCCCTGACGACCGCAATCTTCACGCGCATGGCCGGTGCCGTCGCCGACGGCGACGACCGGGCGGTGGCCGACAGCTACCATCTGGGCGTCCGCACAATCACGTCGCTGACCCTCGTGGCCGCGGCCATGCTCATGGCCGGCTCGGTGCCCATGATGGAGATCGCGATGGCCGCCAAGGGCGGGGATCCCGAGGCTGTGACAGCCTACGCCCTCGTCCTGACTTCGCTGATGCCCGGCGTCGCCTCCACGGGCATGGTCCTCATGAGCCAGCGCGTCTTCTTCGCCTACGAGGACGTCAAGCCCGTGTTCCTCATGGGTATTGGCCCGACGATCATCCAGGTGATCGTGGGCTGGTCCCTGTACGCGATGACCGGCGCGCGCTGGTGGGTTATTGCCGCGTCCCTGGGCGAGACGGTCTGCCGTCTCACGCAGGGCATCATCGCTGTCGTGTGGGTTTCCCGCCAGAACCGTTACGTGGATCGAGTGGGCCTGCTGCGCTCCTACGTGTCCTTCCTGGTGGCCGCCATCGTGGCAGGTATCGTCGGATTCGGTGTCCTGTCCCTGATGGGCATCCACACGGATACTTCCTCGACCCTGGCACGCATGGGTATCGCCGCTGTCAAGCTGACCATCGTCTCGGCAATCACCGGCTTCGTGTACCTGCTGTTCCTGCGCTTCGTTTCTCCGCGCGAATCCGCGACGATGATGCGCCCCCTCCTGACCCGCCTGCGCGTCCCCGCCTCTGTGGTGAACATCCTGGCAGCGTCTTCCACGCCGACCGCTGACGGAGCTGCGATAATGGTGTCAAACACACCCGACCAGACGGAGGAAGCGATGGCCCCCACGCCTGAACCGACCGGCGACGAGAAGAAGATGCCGTCGTTCGACGAGGTCGTTGACCCCTCGCCGATCCCTGTGCCTCCGGCGAGTCCCTCCCCCGCCTCGGAAGACGCCTCCGTTCCGCCAATTCCAGATGCTCTGCCGACCCCCGCGCCCGTCGTAGCTCCGGCCATCGCACCCGCGACGCAGGCTCCTGCCGTGAACCCGGGTTTCATCGAGGCAGTGGTCGCGCCCGCTGTCGATGCCGTCGCTGAAGCGACGGATGCCGCCAGCGCGCAGCCGATCCCCGAGACCTCGGCTGAGGTCGGCGTCAAGCCGGTGAGTGACAAGGCCGCGGACGCGGCCGAGGTTCCCGCCACCGCCTTCCCGGTCGCTCCCACGCCACCCAAGTCCACCGCCAGCGGCTACGAACGCGAGGGGGCTGCCTTCCAGACGGACTTCCCACACCCGGAGCCGCTTACCGACGCACCCTCAACCCACCAGATCCCGCGCATCCAGCCGCTCGCACCCGAGCCACCCGCCTCTGCGAAGATCCCTGACGGCACTCACGCCCCCGCTGACGCCACGGCAGTGATCCCCCCGATCACCGCCGCTGTGGCCGCCCAGGCAGCCGCCCAAGCCGAGCAGCAGGCCGCTGAGGCTGCCCCGACCTCGTCAGACGAGAAGAAGACAGCCGAGAGTTCCGATCACCTCATCGACCCGACGAGGCCCGCGCTGATCTTCGGTGCCATCGTGTTCCTCTTCGGCGCGATCTGGGGTCCGTGGATGGCGACCCGCCCGGTCACCGACCTCAATCTGGCACAGTCGCTGCGCGAGGCTACCACGCAGGTGCAGTCTGACAACACGCCCGCGCCGAACCTGACGACCACTCCCCCGCCCGCGCCCTCCGTGACGCCCGTGATCTCCTCCGTGCAGGTCCTGTCGTGGAACAACGACGACGGCGACCACCCGGACCGCGCGATCAACATGATCGACTCGAACCCGTCGACGTCGTGGAGTTCGCGCTGGTTTGATAACAATCAGTTCCGCGACGACACCTCCGTGACTATCGTCGTCAAGCTGCAGCAGAAGGCCACCGTGTCCTCGGTGACCCTGCACATGGATTCAGCCACCTCCGGCGGCGAGCTCGTCGTGCGTAACGTCACCGATCCGACGAAGCCGCGCGAGGGAACAGAACTGGCCACCTCGTCGTTGTCCCCGACGACGACGATTACACTGCCCCAGCCTGTCGAGACCGACTCGATTGCGCTGCAGTTCCGCTCGATGCCCAAGGGTCAGGACGGACGCAACTGGGCGTGGATCTCCGAGCTCACCGTCCAGTAAACCCTGAAGGAGGGTACATGTCTTTCGTGACGATTCCGGGCCTCGTGACGGCCGAACCTACCGAGGCCGCCGCTCCCGTCGACGCCTCGATCCCCTCGGTCGAGGTCCCCGAGGACGCCACCGTCCACGACGTCGTCATCATCGGCTCGGGTCCGGCCGGTTACACGGCTGCGGTCTACACGGCGCGCGCCGGCCTCGCCCCCATCGTGCTGGCCGGTCAGCTGGCCGCGGGTGGCGCGCTCATGACCACGACCGAGGTCGAGAATTTTCCCGGTTTCCCGGAGGGCATTCAGGGTCCCGAGCTCATGGACAACATGCGCGAGCAGGCCGAGAAGTTCGGCGCGGACGTGCGCTACGAGGATGTCGTCGCCGTCAACTTCGAGGGCGACGTGAAGGCCGTGGCGACCGAGGACGAGGTCTTCTACGCGCGCGCCGTCATCCTGGCCACCGGCTCGGAATACCGTCACATGAACGTGCCCGGCGAGGAGGAGTTCTCCGGCCGCGGCGTCTCCTACTGCGCGACCTGCGACGGCTTCTTCTTCAAGGATCGTCGCCTGGCCGTCATCGGCGGCGGCGACTCCGCGATGGAGGAGGCGACGTTCCTGACGAACTTTGCCTCTGAGGTCGTCGTCGTGCACCGCCGCGACGCCCTGCGTGCCTCGCGAGTCATGGCTGAGCGCGCCCTGAATAACCCGAAGATCTCCTTCGAGTGGAACGCGACCGTCGCCGAGGTCCTCGGTGACGAGGCCGTGACCGGCCTGCGCCTGGCGTCCACAGTGGACGGATCCACCCGTGAAATCGCCGTGGACGGCGTCTTCGTTGCGATCGGCCACCTGCCCCGCACGGGCTTCCTGCGCGGCCAGGTCGCCCTCGACGAGGCCGGCTACATTACGGTCGACGAGCCATCGACGCGCACGTCCGTGGCGGGCGTGTTCGCGTGCGGCGATGCCGTGGACCACACGTACCGTCAGGCCATCACGGCGGCTGGCTCCGGCTGCCGCGCCGCCCTGGACGCGGAGCGCTGGCTGGCGTCCCTGGGCGACCAGGCGTGATCTTCCCCACTCCCACCGGCGCGTCCGGCACTGACTCTCCCCGTCCTCGTATCTGCCCATGCGGGTCGGGGGCGCTGCTCGCGCAATGCTGCGGGCGCTATCTGGACGGCGAGGCGGTGCCGACCGCCGAGGCACTCATGCGCTCGCGCTACACGGCGTTCGCGCTGCGCGACGAAAACTACCTGTTCCGCACCTGGCACCCGCGCACGCGTCCCGCTCCCCCGTACTGGGTCGAGGGAACGCAGTGGATCGGCCTGCAGATTCTTGGGGCCGAGGCCGGGGGTCCTTCCGACGAGGAGGGGACCGTCACGTTCGTGGCCTCGTGGCGGGACGCGCTAACGGGAGAAACCGGGCAGATGCGTGAGCGTTCGCGTTTCTCGCGCCGGGCTGGGCGCTGGGTGTATGACTACGGTGCGAATGACTGACACTACGGTAGGATTTTCATATGCTTGTTCGTCGACTTCTGTCACCCCCCGTTATCGTCGGGGCTCTTCTCGTCGTAGCGGTTGCTATCGCCGGTGATTTCATTACAAATCCCCTGCCGATCGACACCGCCGTGTGGTCCAACTTCATCGAGTCACGCTCTCCCGCGATGAATACGTTCATGACGGGCGCGTCCTGGCTGTTTGATCCAAAGCGCGCCATCGTCTTGGCGCTGGTGGTCGCGGCCGCCGTCTGGTGGTTCGCCAAGAAGGTCGTGCACGCGCTCTACGTCCTGTCGTCAGTTGTGCTCTCGGCTGCGAATAGCTTCGTGATTAAGCACCTGTACGAGCGTCCCCGCCCCGAAGAGGCGTACCGCTTGATCACTGAGGACGGCTACTCCTTCCCGTCGGGTCACGCGACGGTCGTCACGGCGCTGGTGGTCTCCCTCGTGATGGTGATGACGATGACGCGCGTCGGGCGCGAGATTCGTCACCTGCTGTGGGTCGCCGCGGTCGTCTTCATCGCGTTTATCTGCGTGACGCGTCTGTACCTGGGTGTCCACTGGGTGACGGACGTGCTGGGCGGTTGCAGTGTCGGCCTGGGTTCCACGCTGATCCTGTCGCCGTTCATGCTGCGACCGAACGCGTTGCGTTGGGTTCGCTAAGCTCACATCTTATTGCTGCTAGTGCGCCCGGGGCTACGGCCCCGGGCGCTTCTGTATGCGCCTGTGAGGCCCGATCACACCCCGACATGGACTCGTACCCGCCTCGGCTCCAAAAGGCCTGCAGAGGCCCCGGAGAGGCCTTACCGAACACCTCGCGTAGAACAATCCCCACTGTCCTGATCAGTATCCTCCCGCCTGGGGCCGCCACACACGAAACCACGTGAGTCCGCAGTGTGGAGGGCGCCGCAGAGCCCGGAGGGCACGACCGCGGTATCCGTGGGCGGCGGCAGGGCCTGGCCACCACACACAACAACACAACGCCGCAGGTGCGGAGGGCGCCGCAGAGCCCGGAGGGCACGACCGCGGTATCCGTGGGCGGCGGCAGGGCCTGGCC
>ERZ1674170.191-NODE-191-length-11837-cov-6.072229_pt1 | contig 11837 bp, 10 predicted proteins | sample MGYA00581300_ERZ1674170 | MGnify/ENA primary metagenome ERZ1674170 (study PRJEB41354, sample SAMEA4873325) | human saliva metagenome | biome: human-associated habitat [ENVO:00009003]; feature: mouth environment [ENVO:08000002]; material: saliva material... | reverse complement strand
CACTGATTCCCACCATCGAGGGAAGAACGATCTTGCCCACATGGCATACACCCTCTTCTGCTACCGCTACATCAGCCCGTCTCCAGACTCCTGGACTGGCTGGGGAGGCGACCTCGCTACGGGTATGGCAGACCTTCACTCACTGATGGTCAACCACCCAACCTTGGACCGCCAGCTAGCCGCTAACGCACTCATCGGCTCTGATCCTAGCGAGGTTGACACTTATCTCACACAAAATGGGGTTGATGCACAGAAACTGCAGGTGAACTGCAACTTCACCGACATGTGGCGACGCGGATGCGATCCTGCTTCGCGACATGCTCTTAGAAAATCCGCCAGCTGACCTCCATGCACTTTCGGATGCGATGATCTACTATTACGGCGAAATCATTGATCAGAACCGATACTCCGCCTACGAGGCTGATGGGTTGGACTACTCCTCCCAAACGGCATTAGCTGCAAGTATCTGGAATGCTATGAATAGCTTCAGTACACACATTTGGGGGGCTGGACTACTCGAACTTGCTGGAGATTCGACTGAAGAAGAGCGCCAGGCTTGTTGCAACGCGTTGGCTGGATACCTGTTGGTGCGATCACGCTAAGGGGAAGATCAAGTTGGGTGCGGCCGAAGAGTCATCCTTCCGCCGCACCCAACTGCCTCTTCCTTCGGAACCAGAAATACCGCGTAAGCACCGTTGCGACTGACACGATTATGGGATAAGCCAAGTAGCCAATTCTGCCGTCGTGGAGGTAGTACGCGATCCGGCCTTGTACTACGGGCCCAGTACTCGCCACTGCCGTGAGCACCGTCAAGACGATAATGGAGGGCAGCCTCAATGTCGTGAAAAGCTTGCGGTTAGCAATCGCTGCGTAGCCAAGAACATTCAAGACTCCACTAATATCGAGCAGCACTAGACCAAACCACATTTCCTCGCGCAGCGGCCCGACGTTTTTTCCACTCTCGATAAAAACTGCGTGCTGGTTTGCGATAAGCCAACAGTCGATAGCCACCAGCACAGCGAAAAGCAGCCCAAACTTCAGCACCTGGACGCCCTGAGGCGACAAAGCCTTCTCGAGCGCCCCTAAAGCTTCTCGCAGGAGTTGCCGTACCTGTTCCATACTTCTATTGGACCACAACACCCGGGAAAAAGCATGGCTCGTGATGGCACGAACCGGGGCGGACGCCGCGTCCGCGCAGGCACCAAACCCGAGCCCTTGGCAGACCGCCTGGCTGACGGCCGCACCGACAGAATCCTGGCTACCGATGAGATGCCCGAGCCCTATGACTTCACCGGTACCGACACCGACGAAGGCTGCGCGCAGTTCGTTTCGAAGCGTCTGCTTGAGGCCTATGCGCAGTCGTTCGCGCGGTTCATCCAATGCGAGAAAGCCATTTCCGATTTCGGGCTGTTGGGTAAGCACCCGACAACGGGTGCTGCGATCGCGTCCCCGTTTGTGGCCATGTCGCAGAGTTTTCAGAAGCAGGCGAATGTGTTGTGGTACGAGATTTTCGACATCGTCAAAGCCAACTGCACCCAGACCGCACCCACACGGAAACAACGTCGAAAAGTATCAAGCGCTGGGAAGCAGGGAATCCCCCTTTTGGGCCCTTACGGGCGTTCGCTAACGCAGCGGACGCCCGTTGTGTTTGTTAACACCTTTTTTGCACTTGATGCAAATATGCATTGGGTGCAAAATTGTTTCCCGTGAAACATTCTGTGAAACAACTTCACTGTCCGGTAGTGTTGGACACTGAAATGCCGCCTCACAAACGGCGTCGCTATAGGGCGATTCGCCAGGCTGTCGCCGAGTTGGTTCGCGAGCGTGGCTATGAGGCCATGACTTACGACGCCGTAGCTGAGCGCGCCGGGGTCTCACGTCGGACCGTTTTTAATTATTTCCCCACCAAATTCGATCTAATTAAAGTCTGGCCCACGCTCGACGCTAAAGCCTTCGCTCATATCGCTACCAATAGCGAAAATTTCCTAGCAGATCTGCGTGAACTGCTGCTTGAGCGTGCCAGGCACCTTGACGGCGACCGGGCAGAATTTTTGTTACAGCGCGAAATTGCCGCAACCGACCCGGAAGTTCACAACCGCATCGACGCAGCAATTCGCAACTCTTTTGAGTCACTGCGCCCAGCCTTAGCTCAGCGCACCCAGCTCAGCGAAGATGACTCTCGACTACGAATGGCGGTCTACCTGATGCTGGCCATTGAGCGCGCAGCTTTCGATGAGTGGCTAGATAACGACGCTTTCAGCTCTGCCACTTTAGAAGAGGCCATTGATCACACCTTGGCTTTGATGGTCTCCCTTGTTGGCTCAGGGACTGACCTCCCCCCAGTAGCCAAGCCGAGCCCTGCCGTCGAACCTAAAAAGATTAACCAAGCCAAACGCAAGAAGCAGGAGAAGGAAGGAAAATGAGCACACAAAAGCACGCGAGCGCACTCGCACCAGCCGCCGCGCCCGCATCGACCTCAGCCCAGGCTGCCACGCCCGCATCGACCTCAGCCCAGGCTGCCGCGCCCGCATCGACCTCAGCCCAGGCTGCCACGCCCGCACAAACAGGCACAGTAACACAAACCAGCTTTAAGCCAGACCGCCGTTTCTGGGCGGTGTATGTGGCTTTGCTACTAGTGATGTTCTTGTCCGCCATGGACCAGACCATCGTAGGCACGGCCCTACCCACAATCGTGGGTGAACTGGGCGGCGCCGAGCACATGTCGTGGATTATCACCGCCTACACCCTGGCCATCACGGTTGTTATGCCGCTTTACGGCAAGCTAGGTGACCTGGTGGGCCGCAAAAACCTGTTCTTGGTGGCTATCGGCACCTTCCTGGTGGGCTCTACCCTGTGTGGTTTTTCTACCGACATGACCCAGCTGATTATTTTCCGTGCCCTACAGGGCGTGGGTGGCGGCGGCCTGATTATCTCTTCTCAGGCAGTTATGGCTGACCTGATCCCGCCGCGTTACCGTGGCAGCTACGGCGCCCCGATTGGCGCCATGTTCGGTATCGCCTCGGTACTGGGTCCGATCATTGGTGGCTGGCTGACTGACTCTGTGTCTTGGCGTTGGACTTTCTGGATCAACCTACCCCTGGGCGTAATTGCTTTCACCGCCATGGCGCTAACCCTGAAGCTACCTAAGCACAAGCTGACCGCCCCCATTGACTGGCTAGGTTTAGTGCTTATGGATGTTGCGGCGGTGGCGATCGTTTTGGTGGCTACGTGGGGCGGTAGCGAGTACGCCTGGTCTAGCCCGGTGATTATCGGCATGGCCGTGGTGGGCGTGGTCTGCCTGGTGGCTTTTGTGCTCGCAGAGCGACGCGCGGTTGAGCCGATTTTGCCCTATGAGGTGATGACTAACCGCACCTTCGTCCTGGCCACGCTGATGTCCATGCTGTACATGGGGGCCATGTTTGGCGCCACCTTGTACCTGCCTACTTACCTGCAAATGGGTTATGGATATTCGGCCACGGTTTCAGGGCTTTTGCTGGTGCCGATGACGCTGGGCTTGTTGGCTACCGGTGTTTTTTCTGGCATAGCCATGAGCCGCACCGGCCATTACAAGATCTACCTGATCATTGGCCCGATCGTTGCGGCAGCTGGCACTTTGGGGATGTCCCAGCTGGATGTTCACAGTCCGGTTTGGCTTATCACCCTGTATGCCACGGTTATGGGTGCTGGTATCGGCTTCTTCTTCCAGCTGATCACCACCCTGGTGCAAAATGACGTCAACCCGCGTCACATTGGCACTGCCACCAGCGGTAATAACTTCTTCCGCGAGATTGGCTTGTCTTTGGGCGTGGCCGCGATGGGTACTGCCTTCTCCAGTGGCCTGAAGGACAACCTGGGTGAGAAGATGCGCGCCTTGCTGGCTAACGCTGACCCGGCCACGCTTAAGCAGATGGCGGCTTTCTCTAACGTTGGTGGCGGCAAGGGTACTTCTGGCCTCACCCCCGCCATTGTTAAGACATTGCCGACGCCGTTGCGTAACGTGGTGGTGGAATCTTACGCCGACGCTTTGATTCCGATCTTCGCCTATTTGGTGCCCACCATGCTACTGGCCGCCGTGTTGGGCGCGCTCTTCCGCAAGAAGGAGCTGGGCATTAAGGCCGCCTTGCAGCTGCTGGAAGAAGAGGAGGCCGCCGCATCTAAGGATGGCGCCGCTGGTGAGGTTGCGTCTGCTGGTGACGCTGCGCCTGCCACTTCGGTATCTGCCGACGACGCCGCTGCGGCTAGCCCGGTTGCGGGCGCTCGCAGCTAGCGCAGGGCGGGCCTTGGCTCCCCAGCCGGCCTAACCGGCTGTACACGCAAAGAGTGCCCACACAAAACTGCGTCACCACCCGGTGGCGCAGTTTTGTGTAGTTTTACCGCCCCGGCGTCACTTAACCCGCTCCACTCACTACTTAACCCACTCCCCTTGGCCGTGACACAATACGCATATGGAGTTCCGCTCAGTTTATGATCAAGGCTTTGCCCGTATCGCGGCCGTAACCGCCCCCGTAGCGCCTGCTAATCCAGCTAAGAATGCGCAAACCACTATCGATTTGCTCCAGGAAGCTCAGGCTCAGGGCGTGGCCGTGGCCGTGTTCCCGGAACTCAACCTCACCGGTTACGCCATCGATGATCTTTTCCTGCAGGAAGTACTGCTAGAGCAGACTCTGGCCGCGATTGAGTCGGTGCGTCAGGCCAGCGCCGAGCTGACCGTCATGGCAGTGGTGGGTGCCCCGCTACGCCAGGGCAACCGCCTATACAACTGCGCGCTAGCCATCCAGGGTGGTCGCGTTTACGCCGTCGCCCCCAAGACTTTCCTGCCCAACTACCGCGAGTTTTACGAAAAGCGCCACTTCGCTTCGGGTGCTAATGCCAGCGCCACCTCTATCACCCTGCCTGGGGTGGGTGACGGCCCCGCAGCCAGCCCGGACTCCCCCGCAGCCTCCCAGCACGACGCCGTCGCCGCCTCCGCAGCCACCCCGGCAAACCCGAGCGGCGCCGTCGTGCCTTTTGGTAACAAGCTGCTCCTAGACTTCCCCCACATCCCGGGCATGGTGTTGCACATGGAGGTGTGTGAGGACCTGTGGGTGCCGGTGGCGCCCTCCGCCCAGGCTGCCCTGGCGGGTGCCAATGTGCTGGTGAACCTGTCTGGCTCGCCCATTACTGTGGGGCGCGCCGACGACCGTGAGCTGCTGGCCCGCTCGGCCTCCCTGCGCTGCAACGCCGCCTATGTGTACGCCGCCGCCGGTGAGGGCGAGTCCTCCACGGACCTGTCGTGGGATGGGCAAACCATGATCTATGAGCTGGGTGAGAAACTGGCTGAAACTGAGCGTTTCCCGCAGGGCCCGCGTATGGCGGTGGCCGACGTCGATATCCGTACCCTGGCCTCAGAGCGACTACGCCAGGGCAGCTTTGACGACAACCGCATTGAGCAGCAGGGCACTGCCAGCGACTACCGCACCATCTCGGTGCCGCTAGTGCCCACCCGCGCCGACATTGGTTTGCGCCGCCCACTAGATCGCTTCCCGTTCGTGCCAGATGACCCGGCACGCCTAGCCCAGGACTGCTACGAGGCCTACTCGATCCAGGTGGCCGGACTGGAGCAGCGCCTGCGCGCTATCGGCAACCCCAAGCTAGTGATCGGGGTTTCTGGCGGCCTGGACTCCACCCACGCGTTGATTGTGGCCGCGCGCGCCATGGACCGCCTGGGCCGCCCGCGCAGCGACATAATCGCCATCACTATGCCCGGTTTTGCCACCACCGCCGGCACCAAGCGCAACGCTATCGACCTAGCCACCCGCCTGGGCTGCACCTTTGAAGAAATCGACATCCGCCCCGTGGCCACGCAAATGCTTAAAGACATGGGTCACCCCTTCGGGCGCGGCGAGGAGGTCTACGACGTCACCTTCGAAAACGTCCAGGCCGGCCTGCGCACTGACTTCCTGTTCCGTATTGCCAATGAGCGCGGCGGGATTGTGCTTGGCACCGGTGACCTAAGCGAATTGGCGCTGGGTTGGTGCACTTTCGGCGTGGGCGACCAGATGGCCCACTATGGCGTCAACGCGGGCATCCCCAAGACCCTGATTCAGCACCTGATTCGCTGGGTGGTGGCGGAAAAGATTTTCGACGACGCCGTGGGTGCCACTTTGCTTTCAGTGCTGGACACTGAGATCAGCCCTGAACTGGTTCCCAGCAAGGATGGTGAGCCGATCCAGTCCACCCAGGCTAAGATTGGCCCCTACCCGCTACAGGACTTCACCCTGTTCCAGGTGCTGCGACGTGGGGCGCGCCCCAGCCGCATTGCGTTCCTGGCTGAGAAGGCCTGGCATGACGCCTCCACGGGCCACTGGCCGGTGGGGATTCCCGAAAATGAGCAGGTGGCTTACCAGCTGCCCGAGATTCGCAAGTGGCTGGAGCTGTTCATTAAGCGTTTCTTCGCTAACCAGTTCAAGCGCTCCACCCTGCCTAACGGACCCAAGGTGGTAGCTGGCGGCACTCTCTCACCGCGCGGCGACTGGCGTATGCCTTCTGATGCTTCCGGGGCGGCTTGGCTATCCGAGCTAGAGCGCAACGTCCCCAAGGAGTAAGAGGTGCAGTTACTGGCAACTGATTTGGATGGCACTTTATTTAGCTCCCCTAACACTGTGGGGGAGCAAAACGCTACGGCCTGTGCGCGTTGGCGGGCTGCTGGCAACGTGTTGGTGCCCGCCAGTGGGCGCAGTTTGAGCCTGGTTTCGCGCCCGCTGGGGATACAGCAGCTGGTTTATGACTACACCATTTGCGCTTCTGGCTGCGTGGTTGCCGACGGCGAGGCTAACGTGCTCTATAACCGCACTATTACGCCAGCTCAGCTGGAGGCGGTGCTGCGGCCATTGTTGGAGCGTGAAGATTGCAGCTTCTACTGCACCACGCCGCAGGCGGACTACATTGTTCACGACGCCACCGGTCACCTGGCTAAATTCAGCACTGACCGGCCCGAAAACGGTTTTGTGTGGTCCAGCCTGGATGAGGTGTTGGAGCGAGGCTTAGAGGTTTCCTCAGTACCGGTTTATATCCCCAACCCGCAAACTGCCGACGCCCTATCTGCCCAAATCAGCCAGGAGTTCGCGGGGCAGCTAGATGCCCCGCGTTCCACCAACTACCTTGATGTGGTCCCACATGGGGTCACTAAAGCCACTGCTTTGCAGTGGCTGGTGCAATACCTGGCCGCCGCAGGCAGGCCGGTGGCCCGCACTGCGGCGGTGGGTGATTCTTGGAATGACTTACAGCTACTAGCTAGCGCCGATACGGCTGCCGCCATGGAAAACTCTGTGGATGGCCTGCGCGAAGCGGCCGGTGGTCACAGCGTGCCTAGCGTGGCAGCCTATATCGATCAGTTGCTGGCGTAGCGGTAAACGTTGGTTTCGCGCAGCTCGAAGCCGCAGCGTCGGTAGAGACGGTTGGCGGCTTCACGGCTGGGGCGGCTGGTTAGGTCAACGGTGCGCGCGCCGATCTTCTGGGCGTGTGCCACGGCGGCCTCAACCAGCTGCTGGCCTGCACCCATACCGCGCGTGCCGGCGTCGACCACCACATCCTCAACCCAGGCGCGCACGCCGGTGGGGATAGCGAAGGTGGCCAGGGAGAGCATACCTAGGATGGTGCCTGCCTCAACCTCGTTGCCGTCGGCAGCGATGACGGGCTTGTCCGTGCGGAAAACGAACAGGTAGACACTGTCCTGGTCTACCAGGGCCTGGGTCTGCTCGGCGGTGAGGGGCTTGGCGCTGCGGCTCAGCTGCGGGATTAGGCGCTCCATGGCAGCTACTAGCTCGGGGGAAGACTGCTCGATCAGTTCGACGCTCATATTTGCCTTTCAAATTTACTTTGGCTGGCTTTAAGCCTAACGCCTGGCGTAACTAGCGCACTACCCCACGCCGCCACAACACACTTTTACAGGGCCTGAACGGCTTACAGGGCTAAGGCGGCTTACAGGCCCAGGGCGGCGCGTTCTTCGCTACCCACCCAGTAGCGGGTGTTCTCCAGGGCGCGGAACCAGCGGGCCAGCGCCGGCCAGAAGCTGATTGAAGGCGAGCCCAGCCCCTCACGGGTGGAGTACTCGTAAGACTGGATCTGGGTGAACAGCAAGATGTCAGCAGCAGTGGGATTATTGCCGCACAGGTACTGGCCCACGGCGGTCACAGCAGCCAGGTAGGGCATCTCAGAGAAGGTCATGACGTCCTCGCGGGCAGCCTCCATGCCGGTGGCATGCGCCAGCAGCGTGTCAATCACGTCAAAAGCGGTGAATAGGGTCAGCACCCCGGCGTCAACTAGTTCAGTGTCGCCGTCGGCGTGAATAATCTTGCCCTGAGGGGCGGCCACATGCTCATCTAGCCAGCGCTGCCAGGCGTCAATGGCCAGGTGGTAGGGCTCAGGGTAGAGATCGGGGGCACTGGCAATATGGAACGGCTTCCAGGCCGTAGCCAGGTCAAAGAGCAGGTCAGCAGAGGAGTCCATAACCACTTCCCCGCTGGCCAGTTCAACCAGGGCGGGAATGGTGGGTGGCGGGGTGTAGCCGGGAGTACTGGCGTAAACCTCAGCCACTGAGGTGGCGTGTAGTACCGGGTCCTCGCCGGGTAGACCAGAGCCATCAGTTAGCTGCCAGTAACCGTCCTCGCCACGACCGTAGCTCCAGGCCACACGCAGAGCGTTGGTTAGGCCTAGTAGTCGACGGGCAATTAGTACGCGGCGGCAGTAAGGGCAGGCGCCGCTAGCAACCAGTCGGTATCGCCCCGGTCCAGGTGCAAGTTCAGAACCAAAACGTTTATGGGTACTAATCGCCATCCCATTCTCCTTATCCCAAAGGTCAACTTGACCTGACCCAACAGCCATACAGCGCAAGAACGTGGCGCTGCCCACTAAATTAATGTTACGGTGGCAGACCTGTTGTGACTAGGGTTTAGGCGGCTCGTAAAGCAGTCGCGCGCTTAGCGCGGCGCTGAGTCTGAATAATTGGGTCAGGAACTGGTACAGCAGCCACCAGCGCCTGAGTGTAAGGATCACTGGGGGCGGAGAGTACCTTGGTGGTTTTGCCGGCTTCCACCACCTGGCCTTGACGCAGCACCACCACCTGGGAGGCGACCTGCTCCACCACGGCTAGGTCGTGGGAGACAAACAGGCAGGCAAAGCCAAGTTCGTGTTGCAAGCTAGCTAGCAGCTCTAGCACTACAGCCTGCACTGATACGTCCAGGGCACTAGTGGGTTCATCGGCGATCAGTAGCTGCGGCTGCAGCGCCAGGGCACGCGCAATAGCCACCCGTTGACGCTGTCCACCACTCATTTCATGGGGGTAGCGCTGAGCCATCGACGCCGGCAGGCGCACCGCCTCAAGCAGCTCATTTACCCGCTGGCGCCGCTGGGCGTTAGTCAGGTTGGTGTGTAACTGTAGCGGCTGGCCAATGGAGGCCCCCACTGAGCGGCGCGGGTTTAGCGAGGAGGCCGGGTTTTGGAACACGATGCCGGTTTGGCTGCGCACTCCCCGCAGTTTGCGCCCACTAGCCCCGGCTACTTCCAGGCCATCTACCTGCACTGAGCCGGAGTGGATAGGCACCAGGCCGGTGAGTGTGCCAGCAATGGTGGATTTGCCTGAACCAGATTCACCCACCAGGCCTAGAACTTGGCCGCGCGCAATATCGAAGCTAACCCCGCGCACCGCGTGCACCTGGCGACGCCCATTGCGGTAGACAACGTCTAGATTTTCGATATGCACCAGTGGTTGGGCACTATCGCCCACCCGGGAGGCAACGCCATCACCCTCACTAGCGGCGTCGCCCGCGCCGCCGCGCAAGCTATTTAGACGCGGCACCGCAGCCAACAGCTGACGGGTGTAGTCATGGCTAGGAGAAGCAAAAATAGTGCGCACATCGCCGCGCTCAATGATTCGCCCATGACGCATTACCGCCACCGCGTCGGCCACATCGGCCACCACCCCCATGTCGTGGGTGATTAGCAGTACCGCCACGCCTTCACTGGCCAGTTGGCGCAGCAGATCCAAGATCTCGGCCTGCACGGTTACATCCAGGGCGGTGGTGGGCTCGTCAGCAATCAGCACGCTGGGGTTATTGGCGGTGGCCAGAGCGATGCAGGCGCGCTGCAACTGGCCACCGGAAAGCTGGTGCGGGTAGGAGTCAGCGATCCGCTCAGTTTCACGCTGATCCCCGCCCAGCCCAGCGCGGCTAAGGGCGTTAAGCACCTGGGTGCGTACGGCGCGGCGCTGGCGAGCCGTAGTACGTTTGCCTTTACCCTCGCCGTGGATAGCAATGGCTTCGGCAATCTGGTCGCCGATGGTAAACAGCGGATCCAGGGCGGTGGTGGGTTCTTGGAAGATCACGCCCACATGTTCGCCGCGCACCTGATCCAAAATTTCGCGCGCCGCACCCACCAGTTCCTGGTTTTGGCGGCAGCAGTCCAGTACGGCACTGCCGCTAACTAGCGCGTTAGCTGAAAGTAGCCCCAACACCCCCATGGCGGTCACGGATTTACCTGAGCCCGACTCGCCCACCAGCGCCAACACTTGGCCCTTAATTAGGTCCAGGTTGATCTGCTGGCTGGCGACGACGTCCTCGCCGCCTTGGGCGGGGAAGGTTACGCCAAATTCGCGCAGGCAAAACACCGCTCCAGGCGCAGGCTTTTCAAAGCCGACGGCGTCTGCAGCCTCGCCACTAGGGCGTTGGGAACTACTTTCGATGCTCATCTCTATTCGACCCCTAGTACCAGGTAGTTCGGGTATGCCGGGTAGGGCTCCACGTAGAAGCCGGTAACCTTCGAGCCACGCAGGAAGGAGTTGCGGCGGTAGGCCAACGGCACTGCGGGGGCGTGCTGGGCAATCTGCTTGTCGACGGCGGCCCAGGCAACCTTGGCCTTGGCCGGGTCCAGCTCAGCTGAGGCCGCGTCAATAGCCTTATCGACGGCGTCATCCTTAAAGCGCGAGGCGTTAATGCCACCGTTACCGATCTCGCTGGAAGCAAACAGCGGCTGCAGGTTAGCGGCCGGGCTGGGGTAGTCCGGGTTCCAGGACATTAGCGTCAGGTCATAGGAGGAACCGTCAGAGTTAGTGGAGCGCTCACTGGCAGTGTCGGTCTCAACCGGGTCAATGCGCACCTTGAAACCGGCCTTGGCTAGCGACTGCTGCACTGCCTCAGCCACGGCCACCTGAGCCTGGCCGTTGGGGGTGAGCAGCACCAGCTCGGGCACGTTCTTGCCGGCGATCAGCTGCTTAGCCTTGTTCACGTTGTAGGGGTACAGGTCGTATTCCTTACGTCCCTCAATGCCGGGGGTGATGTAGGTGGTGGCCTTGAGCCCACCTAGCTGACCCCCCAGGGCCTGCACCACGGCGTCCTTGTTGACCGCGTAGTTGATGGCCTGACGCACAGCCAGGTCCTTTACGCGCTCAGTGTTGATGGCCAGGTACAGCAGCGGGCCGGCGCTGGAGGTAGCCAGGCGGGCCTTAGCCTTGGGGTTGGCGGTGATTTCCGCTAGCTGGGCGGCGGCCACGCGCGAGGAGCTCATGGAGGTGGCAGCCTCACCGGCGTCAGCAATGATGGACTTGTTAGCTACCGATTCATCCTGACCCAGCTTGAACACCACCTTGTCGGGTAGGGCGCTACGCAGCGGGTCACTCTTGGCCTCCCACTTGGGGTTGCGCTCCAGGGTCACCGAGACACCCTGCTTGTACTCCGCCACCTGGTAGGGGCCGGAAGCTACCGGCTTGCGAGTGTAGGTGGACGGGTCGTCACCGGTGGGCACGGGCGAGAAGGTGGGGGTGGACACTACCCACGGCCAGTCACCGTAGGGGCGCACTAGCTTGA
>ERZ1674170.187-NODE-187-length-11944-cov-5.228951_pt1 | contig 11944 bp, 11 predicted proteins | sample MGYA00581300_ERZ1674170 | MGnify/ENA primary metagenome ERZ1674170 (study PRJEB41354, sample SAMEA4873325) | human saliva metagenome | biome: human-associated habitat [ENVO:00009003]; feature: mouth environment [ENVO:08000002]; material: saliva material... | reverse complement strand
TCTACACTAATCTTAACACTCTTTCCCTACACGACGCTCTTCCGATCTGTTATGCGCGCGCCAAGCTTTGGGCTAGGGCGCGCCGGTCAACTTTACCAATGCCCTTATAGGGCAGCGCATCAGCTAGCAGCACTTGCTTGGGGCATTGGGCACCACTAAGCTTTTGCTCCAAATAGACACGAATTTGGGCCACAATAGCGCCCTGATCCACCCGGCCCAGGCCGGGTGTTGAGGCAGGCACCACCACTGCGGTAACCACCTGCCCCCACTGCAAATCGGGTAAACCCACCACCGCGCATTCACTCACCAGCGGGTTTAAGGCCAGTAGCGCCTCAATCGGGCCAGGCTCCACCTTGATGCCACCGCTAATAATGACGTCATCTAGACGCCCAAGCACCTGTAGACGCCCATCTACAATCTGGCCCCTATCAGAAGTAATAAACCAGCGCCTGGCCGGCTCACCGGTGCCCACATCAGAGCCAGCGCCCGCCCCGACCCCAGCGCCCGGCCTGGTCGCACCAGCCTCAGTGCCTGCCCCGGCTGCCCCGGTCTCAGCGCTTTCGGGTGCGCTCGCAGTTTCACCCGCGTCGCGTGTTCCCTCGCCAGCCTGAGGGCGGCTAACAAAGCAGCGCTTAGTTAGCTCCTCATCACCCAGGTAACCGGTGGCCAGCATCGGCCCAGACAACCAAATTGCCCCGGTAGCCTGATCCACATCCATACTCACCCCAGGCAAAGGCTGGCCGTCATAGACACACCCGCCACAGGTTTCGCTCATGCCATAGGTGGTAACCACCTTAATACCAGCGGCTTTAGCCTGCGCTAACAGCTGCGCGTCAGCCGCCGCTCCCCCAATCAGCACCGCATCTAGCCGCGCCAAAGCCACGCACAACTGCTCATCATCCAGTCCCCGGCGCAGCTGCGTGGGCACCAGCGAGGTATACACCGGGCAAGCCCTACCAGCAGCATCAGCAGCGAGCGCCCCCTCAGCCTCCCCGCCAGCGCCACCAGCGCAGGAACTAACGGCGTCGTCGTCAAAGGAAGAACCGGCGTCGCAATCAGCAGCAGCTGCGCAGGCGGCGTCGATAACCTGCGCCAAATGCTGGGGGTCAAAACCACCCTCCTTATAGGCGTTAAACACGCGCGTACCGGCCACCGCCGCCCGCACCAAAACCTGCACCCCAGCCGCGTGATAGGCGGGCAAAGCCAGCACCCAAATCCCCGCCCCACCCAGGCGCTTATGAGTGGCGCGCGCCGAGGCCACCAGCGCATCCATCGACACCCCCACCAGCTTGCCAGTGCCGGTAGTTGAGCCAGAGGTACGCAGCACCATATCCACCCCCACACTGCGGCCACTAGCCCGGGCCGGGATCCGCCGCGCCAAATTCGCGGCCACCTCCCGCGTGTCCTCGTGGGGTGCGATCGGCACAATAATTTCGCGGCTAGGGCGCAAATACTGTTTCGCCAGCGAACGGGCCTGGGCGCGGGCCACATCCTCAGCGCTCAAACTACTGCGGCTAACCAGGCCTGGAGCGGAGGTTTGCGGCTTACGTAGGTGTCCGCCCCTACCGACGACGTCGGAAGCGTCCGCAGACATGCGCCTAGCTAACAGCTGGGCGAACTCCTCAATTTGCGCTGCACTTTGGGTGCGCTGGATGCGAAAAAGGCTCACGCTTTCAATGGTAGGACTACCACGTCACAAAAATATGGTTAAGCTGCACTTATGCGGCTTTTCCTAATGGTATTCGTGATCGCCTTGGCGTTGTATGCCCTCATTGACTGCGTACGCACACCCGAGGAGGACATGCCTGCGCATATGCCTAAACACCTGTGGATTACGCTGATTTTAATGTTCTCCACCATTGTGCTTGGCCCCCTGGCCTGGATCATTACCTCTCGGGTAAGTGCCGCTGAGAAACGCGGCGGGCAGCTCAGTGGCGGGCTCTGGTCTGCGGAAAAAGGCGTGGAGCTGCATCTGTCACGTCAGGCTTCCGCTCCGGCTGCTCCCGACGACGACCCTGAGTTCCTGCGTAAATTGGATGAGCAGGTGCAAGCCGAAAAGCGACGTCGTCAGCGCGAACAGCTCCAACAAAACCGCTCCCAGCGCCCCCAGGCCAGTCCTAATCAGGCGGGCCGCGACCAGGCTGGCCAGCCCGGCAAACCCGCAGAGCCCACCAGCGGCCCCCAGCCTAGCAAGCCCAAGGAGCCCGGCAGCGCCACCCAAGGCAGCAGCCCCAAATCTGGAGACTCTGCGCAGCCCAGCGCCAAATCTGGCAGCGCCGCCCCAGACAGCCGCAAAAAAGAAGGCGAGCAGCCCGAAAACTAGGGCCGGTTACTGAAATTAGGGCCAGTTACTGGTGTCCACCTCACGGTTATAGGCACGCGCATGCAGCAACCAATCCCCCGGCAGCCAGCTACGGCCCACCAACTGGGGATGCTCAGGCAAAAACAAAGCCGCCCAAATAACCATCACTAGCTCAGCCCACTGCCCACGCAGCTTCAAACGCACGTTGCCCTGCTCATTGGTGGCAGCCAGCATCACTTCACCCACCCCGGTTACCTGGCACTCGCGGATCTGCTGGTAGCCAATGAACATCACGCCGTCAGGCGTGCCCAGGTAGATGCCGTGGGTGGATACGCTCAGGCGGGCGTTGGCCAGGTGGCGCCATTTTTCAACCGCGTCACGTTCGGCGCGGCGTTTGCGGCGCGAATTAACTACCGCCTGTCCCCCAAAGAAGGCCGCCATCAGCGCTAACCCGGCCGCGCCGCCAGCTAAAAAGAAGCCGCGCAGAGGCTGATAGCTACTGTTGTCACCGCGTTTAAAAGCCAGGATTTCCCCGTCGCAAGAACCCAGAATCACTTCGCCGCTGTGGGTGGGGCGAATCGGATCAACTACTGGAGAGACCGGATTGGGTTTAAAACCTGCCCGCACAGCGGTGAGCACCTGCGCGGTATTCCACCAAACATAGTCTTGGCTGGTCCAGGGGCGTTGGGGTTGGGGGCGCGGCTGCAGGGTGCGGCTAGCAGCTGGCACTAACTCACCAGGAGCTGCCCCACTGGGCCTGGGCTCAGTCGAGCTGCCGTGGGTGGCTGAGCCTCCGTGCGCGGCTGAGCTGCCGTGCGTAGTTGCCTCACCGTGCGCAGCTGAGCCGCCGGGCTCGCTCGCGCCAGCTGGCTGCGACGGCGTCGTAGCCCCCTGATCTTGCGGCTGCTGAGGCGCCGACTGGCTCACGCACGACCCTCGCCGTCGCCGTCGCCAATTTTCAGCCCGGCCACGCCGGTACCCGGCACCATGTCTTCAGCTTCATGCAGCAGCGCATTAGCCGGCTCAGTGTAGGCCAAGCCCACCAGGGTGTTGTCTTCAAAAGTTAAAGAGGTCAGGGAAGCTAAAGAGCATTGGCGTCGGCGCGGATCGTGGGCCAGGGGGCGCCCATGTAGGAACAGGCTCAGCGACCAGATCGGTAGCTGGTGTGAAACCAGTAGCGCCTCATGGCCGCGTGCCTGCACCAGGGCGCTGCGCACGGCGGCGCTCATACGCGCCACCAGCTGGGTGTAGGGCTCACCCCAGGAGGGACGCAGCGGGTTGATGTAGTAAGCCCAGTGTTCGGGGTGGGCTAGGACCCAACGGTTACGGTTTACGGCCACACCCTCAAAGTGGTTTTCGGCCTCAATTAGGCGCGCATCAGTGCCGGCTTTAACGCCAAAAGCAGCGGCGGTGGGGGCACCTGATTCCACGGCCCGCTCTAGGGGCGAGGTGGTTACCACGGTGATGTCTTTGCCGGTTTCTACCAGGTAATCTGCCACCATCTGGGCCATGGCATGGCCGCGAGGGGTTAGGTGGTAGCCGGGCATTCGCCCATAAAGGACGCCCTGGGGGTTATCTACCTCGCCATGACGCATGACGTGAATTGTTGTGCGCACCATAGCGGCAATTCTATGCCAGGGTCAGAGCCTCAGCACGTTTTAGCGTGTTGAGTCTGCATCGGTAGTGATCTTTTCCAGCAGCTCAGTTAGTGTGGCCAGCTCACTGGGGGTGAAACGGTTGATTAGGTGGCGGCGCACCCCGTCGAGGTGGATGGGCGCGGTTTGAGCCAAAAACTCGTAGCCAGCCTTGGTTAGGTGGGCGTAGACGCCGCGTCGGTCATTGGGGCATGAGGAGCGCAATACGTAGCCGGCACGTTCTAGCCGCCCTACCGTGTGGGTTAGGCGTGAGCGCGAGTAGGAGACTTGGTCAGCCAGTTGGCTCATGCGTACGCGCCCGGCTTCGCTTTCAAATAGGCGTACCAGGATCTCATATTCGTACATGGAGATGGCGGCGGCCTCGTCTAGCTCGTGGTTTAGGCGCGCCGACACTAGCGTGCTGGCCCCTAAAAAGGCTCGCCAGGCCCGCATTTGCGACTCGGTTAGTAGGTGCCTGTCGCCCTGCCCGCAGCTGGTGGCGTTTGCTTCTTGTCCACAGCCGGCAGCAGCTTTCATGGCTTCTTGCCCACAGCCGGCAGCCGCAGCTTCTTGCCCACAACCGCTAGCTGGCTCGCTTACTGCTTTGGTGGCTTCTTGCCCGCAGCCGACGACGGCGCCCGCAGCTGCCGTTTTAGGTGCAGCTCCCTGCCCGCAACCGCCCGCAACACTAGAGCCGGCGGAAGCGGCGACGTCGTCGCCCATACCCGTTGCACCCGAAATTGCACTCGCTGCGCAGCTGGAGGCCATGTTTAAAGCTCTCATTTCTTACTAGATTGTGCGGCCAAAGCAGCCAACAAACTAAAGTAGTTCAATAATAAAGTAAATCTTAGCGTGAAGGTAGTTATCACGCTTAGATAAACGAAATGGCTGCCACCCTAGGGATAGCAGCCATCCAAGCGCTCACGCGCCAGGCGTCACTTCTTGTTACGACGCTGGTGGCGAGTCTTACGAAGCAGCTTGCGGTGCTTCTTCTTGGACATGCGCTTACGGCGCTTCTTAATAACAGATCCCATATGAGAACCTCACAGTCTTGCTAAGCGTGCCCAACGGCACCATGATCGGTTGCGGCCGGGCACACCGGCCACATACGTGACCAAATGAGTTTAACGCGTCTCAGGAGCCAAATGCAGCCGCGTCGCCGTGGCTCCAATCACCTAAGCCACTGGCCATGAACTCCTGGACAGCCGCCACGGGCACCCGGTAAGAACGTCCCACACGCATTGCGGGGAGCTCACCCGAGTGCACCAGGCGATACACGGTCATCTTGGACACCCGCATCATGGAGGCTACTTCCGCCACAGTCATGAAGGCGGGAGTCTGAGGCTGTGCCATCGCGCTGATTCCTGTCCTTGGGTTGGGCCCGCATTGGCGGGATCGATGTAACTATACCGGTTTAAGCTGGCAAATACAGCCGTTTTGAATCTCGTTTTAACTACAGTGACGGCGCCTATCAGCCAAATTGGAAACCTCCGCATAAATTAGGGCCAACTACCCAGATGCCAACTGGGCTAAGGTAAGTAAAGAAAGATACGTGTGGGTACCTACCGGCAGACCTGGCAAACTACCAAGCGCCCTGCTGCTAGCCCCCATGCTCCCTGCAAAACGTAAGGTGACCTTTTGTTTTCGCGTGCTGTGCGGGCGTTTACCGATATACGTACCTGGCTGGAGCGAGTTGGACGTCACTCCAGCGCCCGCCTAGCCACATGCCTATTCGCCGCAATTATCGTCATTATCACAGGCCTACTTGAGCTGCCTATTGCCACCGCCAGCGGCGAGCGTGCCCCCTTCGTTGACGCCCTATTCACTGCCACCAGCGCAGTTTGTGTAACCGGCCTAACCACTGTGGACACCGCCACCTACTGGTCTACTTTCGGCCAGGCCTGCATTATTTTGGCCACCGCCGTGGGCGGGCTGGGGGTTATGACCATTGCCTCACTGCTGTCCCTGGCAGTTTCGCGCCACGTGGGCTTGTTCCAGCGAATGCTTACCGCCGATGAGCACCAGTCCCGTTTGGGCGACGTCGGCTCGCTGCTGCGCGCGGTAATTATCGCCTCCCTGGCGGTTGAGGCCACCCTAGCTCTAGTGCTGTTCCCACGCTTTTTAACGCTAGGCTACCCGCTGCTTAAAAGCGCTTGGTATGCCTTCTTTATGGCCTTATCCATTTTCAATAATGCGGGCTTTGTGATTATGCCCGATGGCCTAGCACCCCACGCTAGCGACTGGTGGATGTGTTTACCTATCGCCATAGGTACTTTTGTGGGGGCCATTGGTTTCCCAGTGATTTTGGATGTGCATCGTAACTGGCGTATGCCACGCAAGCTGTCTTTGCACTCCAAAATAACCATTTCCACCTACGTAATTATTTCGGTAATTAGCGCCATCTCTATCACCGCTTTTGAGTGGACCAACCCCTTCACCTATGGCCAGCTAGACACCAGCGGCAAGGTTCTTTCCGCCATCGTCAACTCCGTAAACGCCCGCTCTAGCGGCCTAGCCACCATTCCCACCTCGCTGATGCGCGAAACTACCTGGTTGCTGCAAGACATCCTAATGTTTATTGGGGGTGGCTCAGCCTCCACCGCTGGCGGTATTAAAGTCACCACCCTGGCTGTGCTGGTGCTGGCGATCGTGGCCGAAGCGCGCGGCGACAGCGACATTGAAGTGTTTGGTAGGCGCCTGCCCACCTCCACTGTGCGCGTCTCGGTGGCCGTGGCCTTCGTGGGCGCCTCCATCGTGCTGGTAGCTACCCTAATGCTGCTGTGGCTAACCAACCTCTCCCTTGACACTGTCTTATTTGAAGTGATCAGCGCTTTCGCCACCGTGGGCCTGTCTACCGGCATCACGCCGCTACTGCCACTTGAAGCCAAGTATGTAGTGGTGGTGCTTATGTTTGTGGGACGTACCGGCACCATGACTGCCGCCAGCGCCCTAGCCATGCGTGGTCGACGCCGCGTCATCCGCTTCCCTGAAGAGCGCCCCATGATCGGCTAGCGCCCCAAAACGACGACGACGCCGCTCCCCTGCAGCGCCCAGCCGCTCTGGCCACCCCGCGCCGTCGCCGCACCCACCCCGCGCCGTCATCCCAGCGCCGCCCAGACCAAACAAGACAAAATCACAGCAAGACTTAAACTAGAACCATGCCCCAGGTGAACCATCAAGACTCCACACTCGTAATCGGCCTTGGCCGCTTCGGCACCGCCGTCGCCGCCACCCTCGACCGTCTAGGGCGCGAAGTGTTGGCAGTTGAGCACAACCCCAACACCGTACGCCAATGGTCCGGACGCATCCCCCTAATTGAAGCCGACGCCACCGACATGGAAGCCCTAGAACAGCTAGGCGCCACCGAATTTGGCACCGCCGTAGTGGGGGTGGCCTCCTCCCTGGAAGCCTCCGTGCTAATCACCTCCAACCTGGTAGAGCTAGGCATCGGCCAAATCTGGGCCAAAGCCATCAGCGCTACGCACGGACGCATTTTGCACCGCATCGGCGCCAATCACGTGGTCTACCCCGAATACGACGCCGGCCAACGCGCCGCCCACCTAGTGTCCGGACGCATGCTGGACTACATCGAAATGGAAAAGAACGGCTTTTCCATTATCAAAATGCGTCCGCCGCACGAATTACACGGCTTCACTATCGGCCAGTCCAAGGTGCGCTCGCGCTATGGGGTAACCATCATTGGTTTGATGAGCCCAGGTGAGCATTTTGAGTACGCCACCCCACAAACCATGGTGGGCGCTGAGGATATTTTGGTGGTAGGTGGCGACGCTAACCTACTAGAGCACTTCGCTAACCGCCCCTGAGCAGGGATTTTCTAAGCACTAGCAAATAACAGCAGCCTGTCCACGCCCGCGCAGGCAGTTGCACGCTCGTGCGCTGTTGCATTTACAAAGTGCCCACATTGCCGTCTTTTCCCCGTCTTTACAGCCCAGCGAGCAAAATTCTGAACTGTGATCCACAAATCACTAACTGCACAATGGGGTTTGGAGTTTGTATGAGCACGGTTGCAATTCTCGGGGCAGGCATTATGGCGTCGGCGCTGACCTTCCCGGTGACTGACAATGGGCACCAGGTGAATCTGGTAGGCACCAACCTAGACCGAGACATTATTGACTCAATTCAGCGCACCGGCATCCACCCGGAGCTGGGGCTGAAAATGCCTGAGAATGTAACCGCCTTCCAGCTAGAAGAAGCTGAGGCCGCTTTTGCCGACGCAGATGTGGCCATGAGCGGCGTTAACTCTTTCGGAGTTGACTGGGCCGGGGCGCACCTGGCCACGCTGCTAAAGCCGGGTATGAAGGTTCTGTCCATCACCAAGGGTATGCAGGCCGCTGAGGACGGCACGCTGACCATGTTCCCTGATGTATTGCGCGCAGCCGTGGGTGAGCCTCTAGCCAGCCAGGTGACCTGGTCGGCAATTGTGGGCCCCTCGATCGCCGGTGAGCTGGCGGTAGGCCACGATACCTGCGTGGTGTTCTGTGGTGAGGACCAGGCCAGCCTGGATGAACTGCAACAAATGTGGGCCACCGACTACTACCACATCTGGACTTCCACGGACTTCATTGGTCACGAGGTAGGCGCTGCCACCAAGAACATTTATGCTTTCGCCGCCGGTTTCGCTGACGGCCTGCTAGCCAAGGCTGGCAAGGAAAACGACCGCTACCGCATGTACAACTACGGGGCCGCCATCTTCGCCCAGGGACAAACTGAGCTCACCCAGTTCATTGAGTTGCTGGGCGGCGACGTAACCACCGCTAAGGGCCTAGGCGGCGTCGGCGACATGTTCGTCACCTCTATGGGTGGACGCAATGTGCGCGCCGGCAAGTTCGTGGGCCAGGGCATCCCCTTCTCTGAGGTGCGTGACACTCACATGAAGGGGGTAACCATGGAGGGTGTGGCCGCCATTCGGGTGATTGGTGGGGCTCTGGCGCCGCTGACAGAGCGTGGGGTTATCAGTGAAGATGACTTCCCGCTGCTGCGTGCGCTACACGCCATCATTGCCGACGACGCCCCACTGGAGATCCCCTGGGACAAGTTCTTTGGCGGTCGCCACTAAAGAGCGCGGGGGTCTAACCAAAAATTTTGGTGGCCGCCACTTAGAAAGTTGGCGGCCACCGCCAAAACCGGCACAGCCGCCGCAAACCGTCCCAAACCGTCCCAAACTGCACGAGCTGCGCACCCACACGCTGAGCCCCCGCGAACAGCGCAACCATGCGATACGCGCACGCTCACGCTGCGCAACCACACAATCTGCACACTTACCGCATTTAACTAGTTAACTTTCGAAGGAGAAAAGTCAATGACTGATTTAGCGGCCCTCTTGGATGAGGCACTCAAAGACGCCACCGACACCAAGGCCGTAGCTTTCGGGCGCGGCGCCGTGCACCGCACCGGTGAAGTATTCGCCTCCACTTTCCCCGGCAAACGCGCCGTGGTGGTGGGCGATGACAACACCTTCAACGCAGTAGGTGCCACCACCACCACCGGCGAGCCGGTAGCAGCTGGCCCTGCCGTCGTCGACTCCCTAAAGCAAGCAAGCGTGGAGCTGGAAGAAAACATTATTTTCCCCGGCACCCCCACCCTCTACGGCGGCTACGACAATGTGGAAATTATCCGCGAAAAGCTACGCGGCCTAGACGCTATTGCCGTTGTAGTGGGCTCGGGTGTGCTCAACGACCTAACCAAGCTAGCCAGTGGCGAGCTGGGGCGCCCCTACATGGTGGTATGCACCGCTGCCTCCATGGACGGCTACGCCTCCTTTGGCGCCTCCATCTCTAAGGATGGCTTCAAGATCACCCGCAACTGCCCCGCCCCAGCCGCCGTCGTAGCTGACCTGGACATTATGGCTGCCGCCCCCAAGCGCCTAGTGGCCACCGGCGTGGGCGACCTGATCGAGAAGATCCCCGCCGGTGAGGACTGGATCATTGCCGACATGCTAGGTGTAGAAGCCATCAACCACCAGGTGTGGCCGCTAGTGCAGGGGCCGCTGCGTGAAGCTATCAGCCAGCCCGCCCAGCTGCGTGCCGGCGACGCCGACGCCACCGCCGGTCTGGCCGCCGGGCTGCTAATGAGTGGCCTAGCCATGCAGGCCGCCCAGTCCTCCCGCCCCGCCTCGGGCGCCGGACACCAGTTCTCGCACCTGTGGGAAATGGAAGGTCACGGCCTGGACTGGGAGCCGCCGCTAACCCACGGTTTCAAGGTGGGTCTGGGCACGGTAGCCATCTGCGCCCTGTACGACGTCGCCCTGCGTAAAGACATCAGCGACCTCGACGTCGAAGCCCGCATTGCCGCCTGGCCCACCCGTGAAGGTATGGAAGCCCACGTGCGTCAGTGGAACCAAAGCGCCCCCAGCGGCCTGCTTGAGGCCGCCGTGGTGCAGACCGACGCCAAGTATCTGACCCCCGAGCAGCTGCGCGAGCGCATCCACACCCTGCAAAAGCTGTGGCCACAAATCAAGGAAACCTCAGCCAAACAGCTGCTTAGCGCTGAGGAAATCGCCGATGTGCTCAAGACTGTAGGCGGCATCTACCACCCGGCCCAGATTGGTATCAGCCTGGAAAAGATGCGTGAAACCTACACCCGCGCCCAGATGATCCGCACCCGCTACACCATTTTGGATGTGCTGTGGGAGCTGGGCATTTTGGATGAGTGCGTAGACGAACTCTTTGCCCCTGGCGGGTACTGGGCTAGCGCACCGGTACCCACCGACCGCGTCAGCGGCGCTGAAAACTGAAAACGCAAGCCCCTAACACAAGGAAGTAACATGGAAGAGACTTACGTTCTAGGTATTGACTTTGGCACGCTATCTGGGCGCGCGGCGATTGTGCGCGTGACTGACGGTTTAGAAAAGGCCGCTGCTGTCTACGAGTACCCTAACGCCGTCATGGATGACGTACTGAGCGTGGCTGACGGCCAGAAGCTACCTGCTGACTTTGCCCTGCAAAACCCGCGCGACTACATTGAGGTGCTAAAGCACGCCGTACCTGAGGCTATCGCCAAGTCCATGGTGGACCCGGCCCAGATCAAGGGTATTGGTATTGACTTCACCTCAGCCACGGTAATTGCCGCTAAGGAGGACGGCACCCCGCTGTGTGACCTGGCTAAGTTCAACAACAACCCGCACGCCTACGTCAAGCTGTGGAAGCACCACGGCGCCCAGGAGCAAGCTGACCGTATTGTGGCCCTGGCTAAGGAGCGCGGTGAGTCTTGGCTGGCCCGCTATGGTGGCATCCTGTCTGCAGAGATGCTGCTGCCCAAGGTGTTAGAAACCTATGAGAAGGCCCCCGAGGTTTATGCAGACACTGACGTGTTTGTGGACGCTTTGGACTGGATCGTGTGGCGTATGACCGGCAACCTGGTTTACTCCGCTGGTGACTCTGGTTACAAGCGTAACTTCCAGGACGGCGCCTACCCCTCCGAGGAGTTCTTGGAGCTGCTCTCGCCTGGTTTTGGCAAGGTATTTAGCGAAAAGATGCCCGGGCAGGTGCTGGCGCTAGGTGCTGAGGCCGGTAAGCTTACCGCCCACACCGCCGCCTGGATGGGCTTGGAGCCTGGCATTAGCGTGGCTACCGGTAACATTGACGCCCACGTAACCGCTGCGGCTGTGCAGGCTGTAGAGCCGGGGCAGCTAACCGCTATTTTGGGTACTTCTGCTTGCTACATCGTCTCTGGGCCGCAGTTCCGTGAGGTTCCGGGTATGTTCGGATGTGTCGACGGCGGCGTGGTGGATGGGCTGTGGGGCTTTGAGGCCGGCCAGTCCAGCATGGGTGACGTGTTTGCCTGGTACCTGGACAACGCCCTGCCCCACTCCTATGTGGTTGCCGCCGAAAAGGCCGGCATCAGCATCTTTGAGTTGCTCGCCGAAAAGGCCCGCGCCCAGGAGATTGGTGAGCACGGCCTGGTAGCTCTGGACTGGTTCAGCGGTAACCGCTCGATCCTGGTTGACTCTGAGCTTTCTGGCGCCATTTTGGGTATCACCATGACCACC
>ERZ1674170.183-NODE-183-length-12131-cov-8.187976_pt1 | contig 12131 bp, 6 predicted proteins | sample MGYA00581300_ERZ1674170 | MGnify/ENA primary metagenome ERZ1674170 (study PRJEB41354, sample SAMEA4873325) | human saliva metagenome | biome: human-associated habitat [ENVO:00009003]; feature: mouth environment [ENVO:08000002]; material: saliva material... | reverse complement strand
ATTTCTGAATGTGACTGGAGTTCAGACGTGTGCTCTTCCGATCTATTCAGTTCTATACGATTCTGCTCCATTATCTCTTGCAAGTCTGATTGTAAGAAGCCCATCTCTTTAGCCTCATCAAGATCTGGATGGACCAAACCGACAATCTTGTCACCACGTTGGATAACGATACACTCACTCACCATTGACATTGAGTTCAGCTTGTCTTCTATCTCTTCTGGATAGACATTCTGACCATTAGAGCCTAAAAGCATATTCTTAATGCGGCCACGGATAAACAAATGACCATCTGCACTCATCGTCCCAAGGTCGCCTGTATGATACCAGCCATCCTTATCAAGCACCTCTTTCGTAGCCTCTTTGTTCTTATAATAACCAAGCATAACGTTCTCACCGCGTGTAATTACCTCACCTGGAACATGCTCAGGATCAGGACTAACAATCTTCACCTCCATATTCAAAGCAGGTGTACCGCAAGAACCGGGTACGAAGTCTTTGTAGTCACTGAACGTTACCAAAGGGCCACACTCCGTAGCACCATAAACGCTTGTTATAGGGAAATCAATGCTTACTAAGAAGTCTTCTATCTCTTTATTAAGTGCAACTCCACCCGTTACTACCTCGTATGCATTGCCTCCAAAGCATTCCATAACGATTGCTCTAATCTTTTCTTTCACCTTCTTGCTTACCACTGGCATCTTTAACAGCATTCGGGTAGCTGTACTCTGGACCCTTGGAAAGACATTCTTACGGATAATCTTCTCTACAACCATTGGTACTGACATCATGATAGCAGGATGGATGTCTCTACATGCTTGAGCTATCAAAGAAGGACTCGGTAGACGTGTGAGGAAATAAAGATGACTTCCAAAACAGAACTGACAGATGAACTCGCATATCATACCATACATGTGTGCCATCGGTAATATACAAAGCACTTTACTATCGGGCTTGATATGTGGTTTTATATCAGCTATTGCCCATGCGAGATTACTACGAATAGAGCGATAACTTAGCATGACACCCTTTGAGAAACCCGTCGTCCCACTGGTATAATTAATCAGTGCAAGGTCGTCAGCCTCATCCTTAAAATAGTTGACATCCTCTGCACGGAAGAATTTAGGGAATTTCTTACCAAAGAGTGCATTAAGGTTTTCACGCGCATTTGTCAATGACTCTGAACGAGAAAGTATCAACGAGAAATCTGGTAGATAGATAATACCTTCCAACTGGGGCATGTGCTCGCCATCAATCGCTGTAGCTACTACATCACCAACAAAGAGGAGCTTTGCCTCTGAATGGTTTACTATATTATATATTTGTTCGGGTTTAAACTCATTCTGAACAGGTACTGCCACTGCTCCATAGGTTAGAGTTGCAAAGAAAGCAACTGCCCATGAAGAGGAGTTTCGACCACAAAGGGCTACCTTATCACCCTTCTTCAAGCCACTATTAGCAAAGAGAATGTGTAACTTCTCTATTTTCCGCGCTACATCATGGTATTGAAATGTAGCACCAAGATAGTCGGTAAGAGCATCTTTGTCCCAGTTATCCTTGATACTCTTCTCTATACACGCGTTGAAACTATTTATAGCATCCATTGCACAAAAGTATGATTTGCGTGCAAAGTTAAGTAAAATTCTGCACATTCACAAAAACTTTGTGCAAGAAAAACATACTATTTGTACAAATAGAAAGAAGCCTCTACTTGCACAGATAATTACAAATTATGGATTAAGCAGATCTTATTTTTACTCTCCTTTCATACTTATCACCTTATCAGGAAGCTATATTCAGAAATCCAGATAAATTTGCTTAAACCCATGCAAATCGTCACGTGACACCTAATAACAAGACCTCCCCACATCAAGAAGATGGCTATCTATACACCGATTGAGCCTTAAAATGGAAACGATTAGATATAGATAAAAGATGAAAACATGAAAGACTAAAACGGTTCGAACACTTTCGCCCCTATCAAGAAACGGCAAAAATGAAAGAATACAATTAAGAGCAAAGAACAAAAAGAGACTATATCAGAAATATTAAGATATACACTCCGTATATCCAACAGCAGCAGTTAAAATGGAAACCCAAGTATTGCTTACCACCCAAATGTGCTGACTCATTTCTGAGATAGTCTCTTTCTATATTCTTAAAGCCACTTACACCTTATTATATATAGGTGCGGCGGAGGACAAGATTATTCCTCTGTAGGCTTCATGTTAGTGTAGACATTCTGCACGTCGTCGAAGTCCTCCAAACGCTCAACCATCTTATCGATAGTCTCACGCTCCTCATCAGTAACGTCCTTTAAGTCGTTAGGAATACGAGTGAACTCTGCAGAAGTGATTTCGAAACCATTGTCTTCCAAGTGCTTCTGAATCTCGCCAAAGCTTGTAGGCTCTCCGTAGATTGTGATTTCATTCTCTTCTTCATCCTCATCGTACTCATCGTCAACTCCATAGTCTATCAAATCAAGGATCAACTCCTCCATATCTACACCCTCTTTCTTCTTGAAGGTGAACACAGCCTTATGGTCGAAAAGGAAGCTAAGAGAGCCCTGTGTACCAAGATTACCATTGAACTTGTTGAAAATAGAACGAACATCACCAACCGTACGAGTAGTGTTGTCTGTCAATGTATCAACAAACACAGCAACTCCATGAGGACCATAACCCTCGTAAGTCACCTCCTTGTAGTCGCTGGTATCCTTACCCATCGCATTCTTAATAGCACGCTGGATATTGTCCTTCGGCATGTTCTCACGCTTACATGTAGCGATGATAGCACGAAGGCGTGGGTTATTCTCTGGTTCAGGACCGCCAGCTTTCACAGCGATAGCGATTTCTTTACCTAACTTAGTGAACGTACGGGCCATGTGACCCCATCTCTTGAGCTTAGTTGCTTTGCGATATTCAAATGCTCTACCCATTGGATTTGTTTGTTAACGGAGTTCTGCTCCGAGTTTATTTGTTAAATTCTTTATTAGTTTCTGCATGATGGCGTCTATCGCCTTGTCGTTGAGCGTCTTGGTCTCGTCCTGCAAAATGAAGTTTACTGCATAACTCTTCTTGCCCTCAGGGAGGTTTTTACCCTGATAAACATCAAAGAGTTCGACACGCTTCAAGAGTTTCTTATCTGCTTGACGAGCTATCTCCTCTATCTGTGCAAACTCTACATTATTGTCGACCAACAAGGCAAGGTCACGACTAACAGCAGGATATTTAGATATCTCTTGGAACTGAAGTTTATTCTTGCGGATAGCCTTCATCAGTCCTGCCCAGTCTAAGTCTGCATAATAAACCTTCTGGTCAAGACCGAAACACTTCAACAGTTTATGGCTGAGAATACCCATCTCAACGAGTACCTTACCAGCACGTGTCTTCAAAGCTATTGCCTTGTCAAACACGTTGTTATCCGACTTCTCACTAACAAGTAAGCCCTGTGCAACACCGATACGACGGAGGATATTCTCGACATGTGCCTTTAGTTCATAGAATGAACTTTCCTCGTCAGGATGTGCCCAAGAACCTTGTACACGCTTACCTGTCACCCACAAAGCCATGTGATAGTCCTGACTATAAGCCTTAACAGGATTTTCCTCTGTCCATCTCTCCTTATTGTATTTATAGACATTACCTACTTCAAAGAAGCGGAGGTTCTGTGCCTTACGATTTACATTACGTACAATACTCTCCAAACCACCAAAGAGAAGGGTCTGACGCATCACACCTAAGTCGGCTGAAAGTGGATTCATCACCTTCACAGTCTCCTCCCAAGGATAAGCATTGAGACCTGCCTCCTCATAGTAAGAGCTCTTTGTGAGAGAGTTGTTCATAATCTCAGAGAAGCCAGCACCTACCAACTGCTCACCGATAATGTTCTCACGATGATAGTTCTTGTCGGCCTCCTCTGCGATTGTCAATGACGACTTCAACTCTGTAGGTATCTCTACATTATTATATCCGTAGATACGCAGGATGTCTTCTACTACATCACAAGGACGCTGTACATCGACACGATAAGGTGGAACCAGGAGGTTGAGGCCCTCTGCATCTTCATTTTCTACCTTCATCTCAAGGCTCTCTGCAATACGCTTAATCGTATCATGACCGAGCTTCTTACCAATAAGACGGTCGCAATACTCATAGTTCAAACGAACAGGGAAGCCCTCCATCTTCGTTGGATACTCGTCACATATCTCCATGCTAACCTTTCCTCCAGCAAGTTCCTGACAAAGGATTGCAGCCTGCTTGAGTGCATAGACAATGCCATTAGGGTCTATACCACGCTCAAAACGGAAGCTGGCATCAGTTGAAAGACCATGACGACGAGCACTCTTACGAATCCATGTTGGATGGAAATAAGCACTCTCTAACACTACGTTCTTCGTTGTTTCGTATGTACCACTACCCTTTCCACCGAAGACACCGGCTATACACATTGGATCCTCTTCATTGCAGATAGCGAGGTCATGCTCGCCAAGGATGTGCTCTTCACCATCTAAGGTAACGAACTTCTTACCCTCGTTCTTATCCTTAACGATGATGTGATGTCCCTTAACCATGTCTGCATCAAAGCAGTGCATAGGCTGTCCGTAGGCCATCATGATATAGTTAGTAATATCCACAATATTGTTGATTGGGCGCAAACCGATAACATTCAACTTGTCTTTCAACCACTGTGGACTTTCTTTTACTTCGCAATCAGTTAAACTCAAACAAGCATAACGGCGACAAGCATCCGTATTCTCGATTGTCACCTTGATAGGGAGATCATGGTTATCAACCTTGAAAGCATCACAAGAAGGGCGATGTAATGACGTCTTATAACCATTCTGTATCAACCAGGCATAGAGGTCGCGCGCAACTCCATAGTGACTCAATGCGTCCGCACGGTTGGCAGTGATATCTATATCTATCAGCCAGTCGCTGTCTAAGTGATAGTATTCTGATGCTGGCTGACCCACTGGTGCGTCCTCTGGTAACACGATAATACCATCGTGAGCAGTACCGACACCAATCTCGTCCTCGGCACATATCATACCAAGACTCTCTACACCACGCAGCTTACTCTTCTTAATAGTAAACTCATTGTCGCCATCATAGAGTACACAACCTAAGTCGGCAACGATTACCTTCTGGCCTGCTGCAACATTCGGTGCACCACAGACGATCTGCTGTGGCTCTCCCTTGCCAAGGTCAACAGTTGTTACGTGGAGATGATCTGAGTTCGGATGTGCCTCACAAGTCAGTACCTTACCGACATACAAGCCCTTTAATCCACCACGTATCGTCTCAACCTCGTCCAGTGACCCTACCTCCAAACCTATTGAAGTGAGCGCAACAGCAATCTCTTCTGGACTAAGATTGAAATCAACGTATTCCTTTAGCCATTTATATGAAATCTTCATTATGTTGTTATTTGTTTGTTCTGAAAATACATGCAAATTTACGAAAAAACTCAGATATAGCAAAGGGATAAAAGAAAAAAGCCGTTGTATGGGGCGAAAGTAGCTGTTTATACCGTCACTATAAAGAGATTGCAGCTCCGTACACCAGCACAGATAACTGGTTTTTCGTACTCTTTCTCACTGCCTTTTGTTAGTAAAATCGCAAGGATTTTAGCGTTCATTCATTGTTTCGATACCAACGGAACGGAACCACAATACTTGCAGATATCAAGATAATGCCTTACCTTTGTCGACATAGAAATAAGTGGAGAATAAAAAACAAAGCAAACAATATGAAACTTACAGGACGTAGAGAGAGTAATAATGTAGACGACCGTCGTGGCATGGGTATGGGTACTAAAGCGGGTATCGGTGGTATTGGCGGTATCATCCTCATTGCTCTTATTACCTTTTTGAGCGGTGGAGACATGGGTGATGTGGTAAATAATGTCTTACAACAAGAGCTGCAAGGACCAACTGAAGTGCAGACTGGCGGACAACAACATCAGTTTTCTGCGGAGGAAGAGAAACTTGCGAACTTCTCTAAACAGATTCTTGCAGGTACGGAAGATGTGTGGACTGAACAGTTTCAGTTGCATGGCATGCGCTATCAATACCCTACCCTCGTCCTCTATACTGGTGCTGTACAAACTGCTTGTGGGGATGGCTCCGCTGCAATGGGACCTTTCTATTGTTCGGCCGACCAACGCCTTTATCTCGACTTAAGTTTCTTTAGTGGTATGCGTAAGGATTTAGGATTAAAAGCAAAAGGCGACCTTGACTTTGCCTACGCCTACGTGATTGCGCATGAGGTGGGTCACCACGTGGAGTATCTCCGTGGTATTCTTGGGAAATGTCATGCTAAGATGGCACGTGTAAATAAGGAAGAGGCTAACAAACTGAGTGTGAAATTAGAGCTCCTTGCCGATTACTATGCTGGCTGTTGGGCCCATTACGATAATGAAAAGTATCAAAGTCTTACTGACGGGGATATCGAAGAGGCTATTGACTGTGCTGAGAAAATCGGAGATAACTATCTTCAGAAGAAAGCTCGAGGCTATGCCATACCTGAGACTTTCACCCACGGCACCTCTGAACAACGTATGTACTGGCTGAAGAAGGGTATAGACACAGGCGATTGGAACACAACTACCTTCTCACCAGGCGATTTAGACTAAAGCATTAACTATCTTCTTTACCGTTGAAAGGGCTCTTTTTACAGGTTGAATAGGCCTTAACAACACCCATGGGGTATTCCTCGTAGGAATAAGAAGGCTGTGAAACTTTGAATTATTACCATGATAAAAAAGAATTATCATCATGATAAAAAATATTTCTTTTCATGAAGAAAAATATTTTTTATCGTGAAAATAATTCGATAAAGGGATTTTATAGCAGTCGAGAAGATTGTTATAACTCACCTAACACCTTCTCAATCACGCGATTAACAGTGCTTTATTATCATCTTACTATCAAGAGTCAAGACCTCACCTATTGCTTTACTCTTTATGAGAAAAATAGGACCTGAAGTTATAACTGTTGTAGATAGGCAGCGACCATCTCAGCGCATCGCTCTCCATCAATACCTGCGCTGACAATTCCACCAGCATAACCAGCACCCTCAGCACAAGGGAAAAGACCTTCGAGACGCACGTGCATGAGGCGTTCTCGGTCGCGAAGAATACGGACAGGCGAACTGGTACGAGTCTCGGAAGCTATCATTACGGCTTCATTAGTAAGAAATCCATGTGCTTGACGACCAAAGGTTTTGAAGGCTTCTTGCAGTCGTTTTGTCACAAAAGACGGCATCCAAAAATGTAGCGGACTTGATATTAGTCCTGGCGCATAGCTCGACTTAGGAAGATCATACGACAGACGATTGTTAACAAAGTCGGCCATACGTTGTGCTGGAGCCGTCTGCTTGCGATTTCCCTGCTGCCATGTGTCACGCTCTAATTGCTCTTGATAATGCATGATGCGCAACACGTCCTCTCCTGCTACGTCCTCTGGGTTCAATTGAACAACCATACCAGCATTCGACCACTGCGTCCCTCGGTTGGCAGGACTCATCCCATTGGTGACTGTTTGTTCGGGTCCTGTAGCCGAAGGTATCACAAAGCCGCCCGGACACATGCAAAAGGAATAAACGCCACGACCCTCTACTTGCGTCACAAAAGAGTATTCTGCTGTTGGGAGATACTTCCCCTTTCCATTCTTATTATGGTATTGTATCTGGTCAATCAGGTGGGAAGGGTGCTCTAATCGTACACCGACAGCAATCCCCTTTGCCTCCATCTCAATGCCAGCATCAGCAAGATAGCGATAGACATCACGTGCAGAATGGCCCGTGGCAAGAATTACCGGACCATGAAACTCACGTTTCACGCTGACCATTCCACCATTGTCAACGGCCTCAACACCGATGACTTTATCGCCATCAAGTATCAATGAGGTCATCTTAGTTTGGAAGTGAACCTCCCCTCCACAGTCGAGTATGGTGTTACGCATGTTCTCTATCACCCGTGGAAGCTTGTCTGTACCGATATGTGGGTGGGCATCCGCAAGGATAGCGGGGGATGCACCATGCTGACAAAAGACATTTAGAATCTTGTCGACAGGGCCACGCTTCTTACTTCTTGTATAGAGTTTCCCATCCGAATAGGCTCCTGCTCCACCTTCACCAAAGCAGTAATTCGACTCAGGGTCAACCTCTTGCGCCTTTGAAATCAGGGCCATGTCTAACTTACGATCACGCACATTCTTTCCTCGTTCAAGGACGATTGGGCGCAAGCCTAATTCTATCAGTTTCAGAGAAGAGAACAGACCAGCTGGGCCTGCACCTACCACAATGACCGAAGGACGGCTACTTACGTCTTGGTATTCAGTCTTTATATATGGGTCGTCTTGCGGAAACTCGTTGATATAGACACGCACTTTCAGATTTACATAGATGTCACGATGACGCGCATCAATAGAACGCTTCAACACCCGAACACGATAAATGGTACGCTCGTCCAGTCCCTTCTCCTTAGCAAGATAGCTTTTCAAATTATTTTCACTATAGGCAATCTGGGGTAGAACACGTAGCTGATATTCCTCTGTCATATATAGTATTACTTCTTCTTTTTGACGCAAATTTAATCAAATATATCGAGATATTCGTTGGCTATTGCAATATTTCTTATTATTTTTGTGGCTAAGTTTCGCACCTCCCCCATTGTTAAGGGGATGCTAAATAATAACAAATAGAATATCAGAAATGAAAGTATTAAAGTTTGGTGGAACATCCGTAGGTTCTGTTGCGAGTATTCTAAGCCTGCAAAAGATTGTCGAAAAAGAAGCTAAACATCAACCTATTATTGTGGTTGTAAGTGCCTTAGGGGGTATAACAGATCAGCTCATTACTACCTCTCAGCTTGCCTTGAAGGGGGATGAAAGCTGGAGAAATGAGTTCGATTCAATTGTTGCACGACATCACAAGATGATTGATGCGATTATTACCGACCCTCATGACCGTGAGAGTCTATTCAACAACGTGGATAGTCTCTTTGAACAACTACAGTCTATCTATTATGGTGTTTTCTTAATCCACGACCTTAGTCATAAGACTGAGGATACTATTGTTAGCTATGGCGAACGCCTTAGTTCGAGAATAGTAGCTACGCTCATCCGTGGAGCGAAGTGGTTTGATTCACGTAAGTTCATAAAGACTGAAGAGAAGCAGGGCAAGAGAAGTCTCGATTCAGAGCTAACCAACAAACTTGTTTTAGATACTTTCTCTGACCTTCCTCGTATCTCTCTTGTACCTGGTTTCATAGCACAAGACCGCGACTCTGGCGATATCACCAATCTTGGACGCGGTGGAAGTGACTATACAGCGTCTATCCTCGCTGCCTCTCTCAATGCTGAGGTATTGGAGATATGGACGGATGTTGATGGCTTTATGACGGCCGACCCACGTGTTATCAAGAGTGCTTATACCATCAATGAACTGTCATACGCAGAGGCAATGGAGCTTTGTAACTTTGGTGCAAAGGTTGTCTATCCTCCAACGATATACCCTGTCTGTGTGAAGAACATACCGATTAAGGTGAAAAACACCTTTAATCCTGACGGGAAAGGGACGATTATTAAATCACACGTTGAGAACAATCAAAAGCCTATCAAGGGTTTGTCATCTATAAAAGGTACGACGGTCATCACCGTGACGGGCCTTTCTATGGTGGGTGTCGTTGGTGTCAACCGACGTATCTTTAGTTCTCTTGCCAACAATGGTATCAGTGTCTTCCTTGTGTCACAAGCTGCTTCAGAGAACAACACCTCTATCGGTGTGAAAGATGAAGATGCTGACAATGCTGTGAGAGTACTCAATGATGAGTTCCGACTTGAGATAGAAGATGGTCGTATGTTCCCTATGCATGCTGAGAGTGGACTTGCCACTGTGGCCATCGTAGGCGAGAACATGCGGCGAACACCAGGCATCAGTGGTAAGCTATTTGAGGTTCTTGGACGTTCAGGTATCAGTATTATTGCTATTGCACAAGGTGCGTCAGAGATGAACATCTCCTTCGTTGTGAAGGGATCTGACCTAAGGAAAGCACTGAATGTACTTCATGATTCACTTTTCTTGTCGGAGTATAAGGTGCTTAACCTCTTTATATGCGGTGTTGGAACAGTAGGTGGTATGCTCATCGAACAGATTAAGAGTCAGTATGAAGAGTTAAAGCAAAACTCTAACCTGAAGCTAAAGGTGGTGGGCATCGCCTCCTCCAAGAATGCAATCTTCAATCGTGACGGATTAAACTTAGACAACTATCAAGAGGAACTCAAGGCGAGTGAGCCGTCAAACCCAGAACATTTGCGTGACATAATACTACAGATGAATATCTTCAACTCGGTATTTGTGGATTGTACTGCCTCCCAAGACGTGGCTGCACTCTACCAGTCTTTATTGGAGAATAATATCTCTGTCATAGCAGCCAACAAGATTGCAGCATCTGGAAAGTACGAGGATTACTATCACTTAAAGCAGACTGCCATACAACGTGGCGTCAAGTTCCGCTTTGAAACGAACGTAGGTGCTGGCCTGCCTATCATTGGTACGATCAATGACCTACGTAATTCGGGGGATAAGATACTGAAGATTGAGGCCGTACTGTCTGGTACGCTTAACTTTATCTTCAATGAGATTGGAGCCGAGACTCCCTTCTCTGAGACCGTTAAACGAGCCAAAGAGCAGGGCTATAGTGAGCCCGACCCACGTATTGACCTTAGTGGGAAGGATGTCGTTCGCAAGTTAGTTATCCTTACACGTGAGGCTGGCTACAAGGTAGAACAGGAGGATGTTGAGAAGCACCTCTTCGTCCCTAATGATTATTTCCAAGGTTCTGTAGAAGACTTTTGGAAGCGTCTTCCTGAGCTTGATGCCAACTTCGAGCAGCGTCGAGAGAAACTTGCTGAGGAAGGTAAACGCTGGCGTTTCGTCGCAACGATGGACCATGGCAAGACTAATGTTGCTCTGAAAGAGGTCGATTCAAGCCATCCTTTCTATAACCTTGAGGGTTCTAACAACATCGTTCTACTAACAACCGACCGATACAAGGAGTATCCTATGCAGATTCAGGGCTATGGTGCTGGTGCGTCAGTGACTGCTGCTGGTGTGTTTGCCAATATCATGAGCATTGCTAACATATAATATTAGATTGTTTATATACCAACAAGAGGAGGGGCATACGGCGTTGTATGTCCCTTTCTCAGTATTCAATAGCCAGCCTTATAACACCAGTTTCCAAACCGTATTCTCGGTCTCCATGTCACCAGACTCCTCATGGAACGTGAAGCCTTGGGGCTTCTTTCCTTCCACACTTATATCTATTACCGACATAACATTACGTTTGATAGTGAGCTGCTTCTGCTCTTTCTCTACCGTCCCATCGTCCTTTGTCCATGAAACACGAAGGTCTATTGTCGTTTGATAACCGTCTTTAGTCCCATTCACCACGTCATAGAAGGAATAAACAGCCCTATTGTCATACATCGGACTGTCCTTTGTCAGAGGAATACCCCAGCCTACATAGTTGACAACAAGTTTACCTTCATCGGGCGGTGTCACCTTAAAATGCAAACCAAACACCGACCGTTTCATATCGAGTGTCAGGTCTTTTGTTGCCTTAGGACTAAAGGAGTCGATTGTAGCATACAGCTTCGTAATACGTGGATAATGTATTGTTCGACCGTCGGCAATAGTTGTTTCACCTTTTGTCAGACCATTAAGATTCTCCTCTTTAGATAACACAAAGCTATTTGTTAACCGTGTTCCCTTATCCGTTCCATGCAAGAAAGGAGCAAGATACTCGCCATCCTTCAAGAATATTCTATCATCTCCTTCCTCTACAATAAGGCACTCTACCTTGTAAAGGTTCTCTACATTCATCTTCAAAGCAATCTTTGAAGCATTGGTAAACAGTCCGTAGGCATACATAGAATACGTCTCTTCATTGGGCTTCTTCTCGTACACATTGACAGCATAAAACTTCTTCTTCGTTTCACCAGTGACACCTCTACTAAACGGTTGAGGCTTTGCGCCCATCGCATCCTCAAATGTTTCGATATGCAACTCCTTAGGATGAATACGCACAACTCTGGTTAGCTTGTTCTTTGAATTACGAGACTTTGT
>ERZ1674170.171-NODE-171-length-12449-cov-10.755527_pt1 | contig 12449 bp, 10 predicted proteins | sample MGYA00581300_ERZ1674170 | MGnify/ENA primary metagenome ERZ1674170 (study PRJEB41354, sample SAMEA4873325) | human saliva metagenome | biome: human-associated habitat [ENVO:00009003]; feature: mouth environment [ENVO:08000002]; material: saliva material... | reverse complement strand
GTACAGGAGTCTTTATTAGTGGTTGAAGCGTAGTATTCATCTCCCCTAGCGTCACGCATGAGACGATGAGTCGCTTTAAAGGCAGCTTCTTGCTCCTCTGCGGTCATTCTGATACTAGATACAGCAGTATTTTCCTGGGCAGGGGCAGGGGACAGACTCACTTCCTCATCGGTATCTGCTGTTGCATAACCGTCTTCATTGGCTATATCTACGACGCTGTGACTATTGGAATCTGAAGTATCTTCCAGAGCGTACGTCGGAGGAAAAAGGTTAACTGCCAGAGCAAAAGTGATTGAAACGCAGAATACTCGAACTGTCTTATTTTCCATTATTTAATGAGCCCCTCTTTGCGGAGCTCCTCATTCGAGCGATACTCAGACAAATACCAGTAACCATCCTTATAACGGTATCGAAACATGAAAGTCTCATTTTCATTACCAGTATTAGTACGTTTACGCATTTTTCCATTCGGGTGAATATAGAGCCCGTAAGTCCACAAGCGCCGGGTGAGAACCCAATATTCTTTGGCTTCTTCGTCATACATGAGGTCGCTTTCGGCCTGGTATTCTGAGGTTCCTTCGATAACCCAGCCGCCTTCTTTGTAAAGCTTTTCGATGGAGTTGAGGAATTCGATATCGCTTTTGAAGGTATCCAGCATGTACGGCCTTACGTATTGCATATCGCCCGTCTGGATACCGTAGTTTCGGGCTTTGATCCAGTCACGCATCATCTCGCGGAGGCCAGCGAAGGTTTCGGGGTACTGTTGTGGCTTAGCCTTAGGGAGAGGAACGTTCTGTGCAGGACCATATTCATCAGCTTTGCGGTACTCGCCGTCGGGGGCCTTCGAGCCACCGGAGTAGCCGCGGGTAATGACCGGACTCGGGGTTGCCGAGCCCGAAGACGCCTCGGTAGCCGAAGCCGAGGCCGAAGCAGTCTCGCTCGGCGTGGCGGAAGAAGTTGAGCCGGCAGCCTCATTAGCGGCCTGCTGACCGCATGCCGCAAGCAGTCCGGTCAGGCCGAAGAATGTGCCGCCGCTCAGCAGTGCACGGCGGGTCAAAACGGATTCAGGTCCCATTAGGGGTGCTCCAATCGTCGGTGATGGTGTGTATGTGCTAGTCGAGAAGCTTTCTTTAGATACATCAACGTATCCAAAAGCACCCAGACTAGGTACCTCGCATTATCGATGCACCGGCGCATCACTATGAGTCCCAGAACCACCCTACAGGAAATTTAGCCATGTTTGCACTCTTTTGCGGTTTATGACAGTCAAAAAACCGCAATACATTATTTTCGCTATCAAACAACATTTGCCTACCGCAACGATGCCTATACTCTTACGGCAACGAAGCCACTTCCGTCAGGCCATCACATCGCCAAAATGCAGGGCCCTACTCCCCCGGCGGGTCCACCGCATCCCGACTCAGACGGCGAGCGCGTACATGTCGCGGAGGGCATCTTCCGCCTCGTCGAAGGCGTATCCGCTCTGGCAGAGAGCATCGCATCGGTTACCGTAGCGGAGGCCGGCGAGGAACTCGCGGTCGGTGACTTCGGGCAGGTGTTCCATGAGGTATTCGCCGTTGTCGGTAAAGAAGTCGTCGATGTTGGCGGCGTCCTGACCGGAGCAGAAGGTGCGGAAGTCTTCATCGCTGTAGTAGCCATCCGTGTACATGGGTTTCTCCTTTGGTCGTTCGATGGAGGAATGAGAACGCGTCGTTGTTCTCTACCGCCAAAGTACGGGGCACCCCTGACAAGATAAGGGGCTGCACCGCCCCGCGCCGGAGAAAATACGCAAAAAATATGTGTGACGAGGGGTTTTCTGGAGGCGCACTCCCCCGCCAAACTCCCCCGCCGTGCGGAAGATTAGGCGCGGACGGGCTTGCCTCCTGTCCGGTGTTGCCCTACCTCCCACACGCCGGGCGGAAATTCGGTCATGGGTTACGGACTTCGACCATGGGTTAGTGACTTTGAGCTGGGGTTTTAACCCCCACCAAAGTCACTAACCCATGACCGAAAATCGGCGCTGTGCAGAAGGGCTAACCAGCAGCGTAGAGCCGGGTCGATGCCGCGCCATCCCTTCCCCCGCTTAACGGCGAGAAGCCACATGTGTTCGAAACACATGTGGCTTCTCAGCGTAAAGAAGAGCCTACGCCTCCGAGGGTTTCGCGCCGGTCAGGCGGTACGCCTTGTACACGCCCGTCACGTTACGGACCACGTTCAGCACGTGCTCCAGCATGAAGCGGTCACCCAGCTCCAGGGCGAAGCGGTCCACCACGGTACGATCCTCCGAAGTGTGCACGCGTGCATCCAGAATGTTCACGCCCGACTCAGAAATCGCACGAATCAGGTCGCTCAGCAGGCCCTTACGGTCCAGCGCCTCCACCTGAATCTGCACACGGTACGTAGCGGACGGCGAAGAGGCCCACTCGACCGTGGTCACGCGCGGCTCCTCGTCAGCGTTACGCATGTTCGGGCAGTCGCGGCGATGCACCGAAATACCGTTGTAGCGGGTCACAATGCCGATAATGTCATCCGGCGGGACCGGGGTGCAGCAACGCGCAATCTTCGTCAGCACACCCTCAGCACCCGGCACAATCACGCCGTTATCGCCAATCGCCTTGCGGGTCGACTTCAGCAGCGTCTCGTCAAAGTCGCTGACCTCAACCTCGGGTGCCGGCTCGTCGCCGCGGTGCACCTCAACGAGGGTGTCAATGACCTGCTTCGGCGCAATCTCGTGCTCACCAATCGCACGGTACAGCGACGCCACATCGTTCTTGTGCAGCAGCTGAGCCACCTGAGTCATAATCTCCGGGCTCATCATCTTCTGCAGCGGCAGCTCACTATTACGCATGCTCTTAGTGAGCATTTCGCGGCCTGCGAGTAGCGCCTCCAGGCGGCGTTCCTTCGCGAAGTACTGGCGGATCTTCGTGCGAGCGCGCGAGGAACGAACGAACTTCAGCCAGTCCTCGCTGGGTCCGGCGTCCTCGTTCTTCGTGGTCATAATCTCCACGGTGGCGCCGGTGGGCAGGACCGTGTGCAGCGGCACCAGGCGGCCGTTGACCTTCGCGCCGACCGTGCGGTCGCCGACCTCACTGTGGATGGCGTAGGCGAAGTCCACGGGGGTGGAGCCGTTGGGCAGGGCGATTGCCTCGCCGTTGGGGGTGAGAACCACGATTTCGTCGGTGTCGAGGGTGTCAGCGAGCGACTCGTAGAACTTCTCCGACTCCGGGTTGGAGTTCGAAATCTCGGCAATAGACTGCAGGATGCCGACGTTCATCATCGCCGAGGTCTGGGTGCCCGGCTCCTTCGGGTCCTTCGCGGGTGCACCTGCGCGAGGCGCAACCTTCTCACCGCGCGATGCCGCCTTGTAGCGCCAGTGCGCAGCCACACCGTACTCAGCCTCTTCGTGCATCTTGTACGTGCGGATCTGAATCTCAAGCGGCAGGTTACCCGGGCCGTACACGGTCAGGTGCAGCGACTGGTAGTTGTTGTTCTTCGGGTTCTTAATGTAGTCCTTGAAGCGGCCGGTCATCGACGGCCACAGGGACAGCACGTGGCCGAGCACGGTGTAGCATTCCGCCTCTTCCTCGACCATGATGCGCACCGCGAGGATGTCGTTAATCTCGTCGAAGCTGCGGCCCTTGGTCTTCATCTTCTGATGAATCGAGTAGTAGTGCTTCGGGCGGCCCGTCACGGTCGCGTCGATGCCCACCTCTTTCAGGCGGTCCGTAATCTTGGTGCGCGCCTCGTTCAGGAACTTTTCGAGCGCGGGGGTGCGTTCGCCGACCATGCGCACCATCTCGGCGTAAATCTCCGGGCTCATGGCGGCGAAGGAGAGGTCCTCCAGCTCCCACTTGATCGTGTTCAGGCCCAGGCGGTGCGCGAGCGGCGCGTAAATTTTCAGGGTCTCCTCCGCCTTCTTCGCGGCGGAAGCCTGCGGCACGAAACGCCAGGTACGGGCGTTGTGCAGGCGGTCGGCAAGCTTAATGAGCAGCACGCGAATGTCCTTGCTCATGGACAGCACGAGCTTACGAATCGTCTCGATGGAGGCGTTCTCACCGTACGTCATCTTATCCAGCTTGGTCACGCCATCGACCAGGTATGCGACTTCCTCGCCGAAATCCTCGGTGAGCTGCTCCATCGTGTAGTCGGTGTCTTCCACCGTGTCGTGCAGCAGGCCGGCGGCGAGCACGGGGCCGGTCGCGCCCATCTCCGCAAGAATCGCGGTCACAGCGACAGGGTGGGTGATGTACGGGTCGCCACTCTTACGCTTCTGACCCTCGTGGTAGTGGTTCGCCACCTCGTAGGCGCGCTGCAGCACGCGGATATCCTCGTCGGGGTGGTAGCGGCGCACCGCACGCACGACCGGCGCGATCATGGGCGAGAAGTGAATCGTTTCGCCGTTCGCGTCGGAGGTTTGCATGGTGGTGCGGCTGCCAAAGACCAGGCGGTTCGGCCTGCGCCCACCGGCGGCCATGACGCGGTGCGAGCCGCGGTGCTTCTTCGCGACGGATGCATCCGGCTCGGGCAGGGGAATCGGGCCGGCGGGCCGAACCGCAGGCTTGTCCTCGGCTTCCGCAGCAGGATGCGCCGCGGTGTTCTGGTCAGCCGCGGCTCGCTTAGCTTCGGTCCGATTCGGCGCGGGCTGGGAGGGCTTCACCTGGGCAGCCTCGTTCGGCGCGGGGGTCTCAGCGTTGGCGTTCACGGCAGGTTCTGCACTCATTCCAGGCTCCTTCGGGCTCACGATAATCAGCCGCACGCTCGGGTTCCTCATCGTTGAAAGCTACCACCGGGCCGGTTGGCTGGCTCACACGCGGGCGCACAGCTTCTTCTACTCTTATCGTACCCAGCGGCCCGGAAGGCACCAAACTATGCGGCGTTTTGACACGCCCCAACCGCACACGCCCGGGCAGGCTAAACCGGGCACGCTAAAGGGGAGCCGACACCTTTCAGTATCGACTCCCCCAGCATCGGCGAGAACGCGGGCTAATCGCTTACGTTCACGCGATGAATCTCAATCGTCGCGCGGGCCGGCTTCTTGACCGGCTTCTTGGCGGGTGCCTCCGCGGAATCCTCGGAGCCCTCATTGCCAGAGTCTTCGGAGCCCTCAGAGTCAGACTCCTCAGCCTCCTCGTCGTCCTTGAAGTCGCCGCTCTCAACCTTCGCGGTGTGCTCGCGAATCTTAGCCTCACCCAGGCGGAGCGTCGCGTACAGCGGGGCGGACACGAACAGCGTGCCAAACATGCCCACCAGAATACCCACGAACAGCGACAGCGACAGGTCCTGCAGCGTACCCGCACCCAGCATGAACGCACCAATGAACAGGATCGCGCCCACCGGCAGAACACCCACGATTGCGGTGTTAATCGAGCGGACCAGCGTCTGGTTCACGGCCAGGTTAATCTGCTCGGCGAAGGTCGTGTCGCGGCGTTCCAGCACGCCGTCCGTGTTCTCACGAATCTTGTCGAACACCACCACCGAGTCGTACAGCGAGTAGCTCAGAATCGTCAGGAAGCCGATAATTGCACTCGGAGTAATCTCAAAGCCGAACGCGGCGTACAGGCCGACCGTCACCACCACGGTGAAGAACAGACCCGCGATAGAGGCCAGCGACATCTTCCAGGTGCGGAAGTAGAAGGCCATACCCACCAGGGCCAGGATCACGAACACCACGAGACCCCAGAAGGCCTGTCGAGTCACATCCGCACCCCAGGTCGGGCCCACGAACGAGGAGGTCACGTCATTCTCAGAGACGCCGTACGCCTCCTGCAGAGCCTTCTTCACCTGCAGGGTCTCGTCGTCGCTGAGCTTGCTCATCTGCGCGCGAATCGTGCCCGGCGCAATATTGGTTACGTGAACCTCGGAGGCGTCCTTCGCCTTCTCATGAATGACGCGTTCGCCGGTTGCGACATCGACGTGCGCGGTCTTCGAGACCACGAATTCCGAACCGCCGCGGAAGTCAATACCCAGGTTGAAGCCTCCGCCAACCGCCGGAATCAGAACCGAGACGGCCATCAGCAGCGCGGCCAGGGCCAGCCACAGGCGGCGCTTACCCACGAAGGGGTACGAGCGGGCACCCGAGTGCAGGTCGTTACCGAAGCGGGCAAAAGCATTAGGTTTCACATCGGTAGCCATGCCTAGCTCTCCTTCTTCTCGTCCGAAGCGGAAGCGGCGTCGTCAGAGGCCGGCTCCTCAACCGCACGTTCCGCACGGCGACGCTCGGCGATGCTCAGCTGCTTCTCCTCCGGGGTGCGGATGCGACCGGCACCGCGGTACAGCGGCGTGGAACCCAGCGACTCAGGCGACAGGCCCGAGTGGCGGTGACCCTCGCCGAAGTAGCGGGTGTTCGCCAGCAGGGTCAGCGCCGGGTGGGTGAACAGGTACACCACCAGAAGGTCGGCGATTGCGGTCAGGCCCAGCGTGAACGCGAAGCCCTTCACCGAACCCACGGACACCACGTACAGCACCACGGCGGCCAGCAGGTTCACGGCCTTCGAGGCCAGAATCGTGCGGGATGCGCGCTTCCAACCGTGGTTCACGGCCGAGGGAATCGTGCGGCCCGCACGAATCTCATCACGAATACGCTCAAAGTACACGATGAACGAGTCGGCCGTCGCACCAATCGCCACGATCAGACCGGCCACGCCTGCCAGGGACAGGCGGTAGTTCAGGGCCCAACCCAGCAGGGCAATCGCCTCGTAAGAAATGATGCCGGCAACCACCAGCGACGCAATCGTCACGAAGCCCAGCAGGCGGTACTGGAACAGCGAGTAGATGAACACCAGCAGCAGACCAATCAGGCCGGTCAGCAGACCCACGCGCAGCTGCTCCGAACCCAGGGTTGCAGAAATCTGCTGCTCCGACTGAATCGTGAAGCTAATCGGCAGGGCGCCATACTTCAGCTGATCGGCGAGAGCCTTCGCCTCCTGCTCGGTGAATTTACCGGTAATCTGCGGCTTACCGTCAGAAATCACGGCCTGCGAAATCGGGGCGGACAGCACCTTGCCGTCCAGCATAATCGCGAAGCGAGCACGCGCATCAGAAGAGTTCTGGGCGCGAATCGCGTTCAGGCGGGAAGTGATGTTCTGGAACCTCTCGCGGGCGGCATCGTTGAACTGAATGGTCACAGCCCAGCGACCGGTGGTTACGCCCTGGCCGCTGGTCTCCTGGGTGTGGCTCGCGGTAGAAATATCACTACCATTCAGCTCCACGGGACCCAGAATGTACTTCTCCTTGCCGTCGGTGGAGCAGGCCACCATCGGCTTGGTCGGGTCGGCGCTATCCGCGTCCTCGCTGCGGGCCGCGGTGCAGTCCTTCGCCTCGTACTGCTTGTACAGGTCGGCGGTAATCCAGTTGCGGTCCGAACCGTCGGTCGGCTCGGCGGTCGGCTTGGGTAGCTTGTCGTCCGCGGTGCGGGATCCCTCGGCGACCGCGGCACCGTCCCCGGCCACCAGGACCGGGCGGAACGTCATATTTGCGGATGCCTGAATCAGTTGACGGGTCTCGGAGCTAATCGTGCCGGGAACCGAGACGACCACGTTGTTACCCGAGCCGAAGGAGGTGGTGACCTCCGCCTCAGACACGCCGGCGCCGTCAACGCGCTGACGAATAATCTCAACCGCCTGGTTCAGCTGCTCCTGGGTAACGTTCCCGTCCGATGATCCGTTGACCTTCGGGGAGAGAATCATCTGCGTACCACCCGAGAGGTCCAGGGCCAGTTTCGGTGCCCAGGAGCCTCCCGAGTAGGTGCTGCCGAAGATGCCGGCAGCCATCACAACCATGAGCAGGACCATCGAGAGGAGCGCCCCTCGCGCGGCTGCAAGCGGTGAACGCTTAGCCATAATGTTCCTTCTATGAGTATTTTCGTGTGTAGATTTGGTGTTCTACAGATTCCTTAGCGGACGCGAAAACCCGACGCCGAGTGCGCGGCGCCGGGTCGTTCGGTCTTAAGTTACTGGGCGGTCTTCGAGGAGTCCTCGGAGACGCCGCCTTCCGCGGGAGCCTGAGATTCCGCGGATGCCGGCTCGACGTCCTCGGTCAGGGGTGCGGCGGGGGCCTCGTCCTCAACAACGCTCATAATTGCGTTCAGCGCCACGGTGATAACAACGCCCTTAGCCAGCTCCAGCTGAATCTTATTGTCATCGAAATCGGTGCTGACGACGGTGCCGTAGAAGCCGGAACCGGTCATGACCTGAGTGCCGGGGACGAGAGACTGCTGCATTGCACGCAGTTCCTCCATCTGCTTACGCTGACGCTTCTGGGCGGAGAACATCATCCATGCCAGGAACGCCATCATGGCAATCATAATCAGGAGGTTAAAATCCATGGTCTCACTTTCACATCCGCACCCGCGCCGCTCACCGCGCGGGTTGAGCGTGCTAAAAGGCGTGGAATCGTAGATACAGTACGTATCCATCCTACGCGAGAGCAGGAGCTTTAGCGCACCGAACCAGCGTTTTTGTGAGGTTTACCTGAGTTTTATCCAGCCCGTGGCGTAATTTTATGTCGCCGGCAGGGCTCGGCGGCGCCGACAGAGCCTGCAGAAGAGCCCGCGGGAGGGGCGATACCTCCCACGGGCTACTTGCTCTGTATGTCTTGGCCGGTGCGGCTCTAGAGCTGAATCTCGGGGGCCTCCAGACCCAGGTGTTCCCAGGCCGCGGGCAGGGCCACGCGACCGCGCGGGGTGCGACCAATCAGGCCCTCGCGCACCAGGTAGGGCTCCGCCACGGTCTCCACGGTCTCGGTCTCCTCCCCCACCGCAATGGCGAGGGTGGACAGGCCAACCGGCCCGCCGCCGAACTTGTGGATGAGCGATTCCAGCACGGCGCGGTCCAGGCGATCCAGGCCGCGCGAATCTACCTCGTACATGTCCAGGGCGGTCGCGGCATCACGCGCGTTGATGCGGTCCACGCCGTTCACCAGGGCCCAGTCGCGCACGCGGCGCAGCAGGCGGTTCGCGATACGGGGTGTGCCGCGGGAGCGACCCGCAATCTCGGTGAAGCCCTCGGAGGTAATCTGCATGTCCATCAGGCCGGCGCTACGGCGCAGCACCAGCTCCAGCTCCTCAACCGAGTAGAACTCCAGGTGACCGGTAAAGCCAAAGCGGTCGCGCAGAGGCCCGGGCAGCAGACCCGCGCGGGTTGTTGCACCCACCAGGGTGAACTGCGGAAGCTCCAGCGGAATGGAGGTCGCGCCGGCACCCTTACCCACCACGATGTCCACGCGGAAGTCTTCCATCGCCATGTAGAGCATTTCCTCGGCCGGGCGGCTCATGCGGTGAATCTCGTCGAGGAACAGCACCTCACCGGGGGTCAGCGAAGACAGAATCGCCGCCAAATCCCCGGAATGTTGAATCGCGGGGCCGGAGGTGATGCGCAGGGGCGCGTCCATCTCGGCGGCGATAATCATGGCCAGGGTGGTCTTACCCAGGCCGGGAGGGCCCGAAAGCAGCACGTGATCGGCGCTGCGGCCGCGCATCTTCGAGGCCTCCAGCACGAGGGAAAGCTGCTGGCGCACGCGGCGCTGACCCACGAAGTCGTCCAGGGACTTGGGGCGCAGGGCCGCCTCAATCATCTTCTCTTCGGGCTCTTCTTCCATCGCGACCAGGCGCTGCGCGGGCGCACCCGGGACGCCGGGCACCTGACCGGGAAAATACCCGCCGGAAACCGGGGATGCCGCGGCCTGCGAATCGTAGGGGTTCTGGGTCATAAAATTCTTCTTTCGTGGAGTGAGTGAGGCGCGAGGTAACGGGCGCGCCAAAATCGGCCGGGGTCAGCCAAGGGCTCGGCGAGCGGCCCTAGTGGCGACCCACCGTGTTCTGCGTACCCAGGGATGCGAGCACACCGCGCAGAGCCACACCCACCGGCTCGCTCTCGGCGGAGGGATTGTGCTTCACGTACGCGTCGATGGCGGCGGAGGCGTCCTTCTCGCTCCAGCCCAGGGAGGTCAACGCATCCAGCACCTGCGGCTTCCACACGATACCCTGACTCAGCGGCAGCTCGTCGGTCTGGCCGTCGCTCAGAATCAGCTTGCCGGCAAGCTCCAGCACGATGCGGCGGGCACCCTTCGGGCCGATGCCCGGAACCTTCGTGAAGGCCTTGTCGTCACCGGTGGCCACGGCTCGCTCCACCTCCGCGGCGGTGTGCACGCTCAGCACCGCCAGGGCGATGCGAGGGCCGATGCCCGAGACCGAGAGCATCATGTCAAAGACCTCGCGTTCGGCCGGTTCCGAGAAGCCGTAGAGGGTCATAGACTCCTCGCGCACGATCATGGTGGTCAGCACGGTGGCCTCCTCCCCCGTGCGCAGCTTAGAGAGAGTGCGTGCGGTGGCGTGCACCAGCATGCCGAAACCATTAACGTCAATCACCGCGTGGTCAAGCCCCACCTGGGCCACGCGGCCGGTCAGCGATGCAATCATTCTCTCCACCTTTCAACGCCCCGCGCCGGGGCGAACGATACTGCACTCCCCCGCGGCCTGCTGTGCCGCCGGCGCGCATCGGGGCCGGCGGGTATGCCACGGGAAGATACTATCAGTATATTAGAATATTTCTTCTGAAATCAAGGGATATTCGAATTCTTTAGCGAATCCAGCTCCCGGTACGTTCGAAGGGGTTTGCTCGAAGGGTAACGAATCGGCACCCCTAGCGGCGGGCCTTAGCCTCCGCCTCCATCCAGGCGCGCTGCGCGGGGGTCAGCGAACCCGCACGGCGAGCCTTCGCGGGCCGCGATCCCTGGTGCGTCTGCGTCTGCGCCGACATGTTAATACCCGAACCGATGCCGCCGCCGCGCCAGCCGTGACAGATGGCGATGGCCAGCGCGTCGGCCGCGTCCGCGGGCTTCGGCATGGCGTTCAAGCCCAGAATGCGGGTCACCATGCGACCCACCGAGGCCTTATCCGCGCGACCGCTGCCGGTCACCGCCGCCTTCACCTCGGAGGGCGTATGGAAGAACACCGGCACGCCGCGCATCGCCGCCGCAGAAATCACCGCGCCCGAGGCATGCGCCGTACCAATCACCGTGTTCACCTGCTCCTGCGCAAAGACGCGCTCAATCGCTAGGGCGTCGGGCCGGTAGGCGTCCAGCCAGTGCGAGGCCGCGTTGAAAATCCAGAGGATGCGCTGGTCCAGCGTGCGGGCCGGGTCGGTGCCCGCCACGCCCACGTTCACGAAGTGCGCCTTACGGTCGGCGGTCATATCGAGCATTGAGAAGCCACAGCGGGTCAGGCCCGGGTCAACACCCATGATGCGGGTCGCCCCCGGCACGCGGTCCACGGCGGCGACCGTATGGTTTTCGCGCATGCTATCGCGCGCGGCGGATGCAGCGTTCACGTGTGCTTTCCTTCCACAGTTCGCTTTCCAAAGTTCGCGGGGTCTTCACTGGGTCTTCACTGGGTCTTCGCGGAGCCTTCGCGGGGTAAAGTCTGCGATACCGCAGTTCGCGGGGCCGCCAGCCGGAACACGGCCGGGTGTTTAGGCCGGGCGTTTAGATCGGGCACCGACCGGCATAACGTTCAAAAGCCACCTCCCGCCGGGTCCACGCGCGGTGGGCCGGCCGGGAAGTGGCTTCAGTGCACGCTCAGAAGTGGCGCGCTCGGGCGGTGACTACTCGGCTTCCAGCTGAGCAGCAACCTCGTCAGAGACGTTAGCGTTCGAGTAGACGTTCTGCACGTCGTCCAGTTCCTCGATGGCGTCTGCCAGCTTCAGGAACTTCTTGGCGCCCTCGGCGTCCAGGTCGACCTGCATGGTCGGGCGGAAGACCGGGTCGTCGTTGTTGTACTCCAGGCCGGCCTCGTCCAGAGCCTTACGAATCTCGGGCAGGTCGGTAGGTGCGGAGATGACGGTGAAGATATCGCCCTCGTCCAGGACCTCTTCGGCGCCGGCATCCAGAACAGCCATCAGAACGTCGTCCTCGGTCAGGCCATCAGTCTTGGTGACCTCAGCAACGCCCTTACGCTCGAACAGGAACGCAACCGAACCCTGGTCTGCCATGGTGCCGCCGTTACGGGTCACAGCCAGGCGAACCTCAGACGCTGCACGGTTACGGTTATCGGTCAGACACTCGATGTACAGGGCGGTACCCTGCGGGCCGCGTGCCTCGTACATAATCTCGGTGTAGTCGATGGTCTCACCGGTCAGGCCGGCGCCACGCTTGATAGCGCGGTCGATGTTGTCGTTGGGGACGGAGTTCTTCTTCGCCTTCGACACAGCAAGGTCAAGAGCGGGGTTACCGGCAATATCAGCGCCGCCCATACGTGCCGCAACCTCAATTGCCTTAATGAACTTCGCGAAAGCCTTCGCGCGCTTAGCGTCGATAGCGGCCTTCTTGTGCTTAGTAGTCGCCCATTTAGAGTGACCGGACATTCGTATCTCCCTTAGTCAAAACCTCTGCACGGACACGGCGAAACGCCCCGCGCACTGTACTATAACTCAATCAACTATACCGTAGCGGAGGCG
>ERZ1674170.170-NODE-170-length-12532-cov-9.014427_pt1 | contig 12532 bp, 9 predicted proteins | sample MGYA00581300_ERZ1674170 | MGnify/ENA primary metagenome ERZ1674170 (study PRJEB41354, sample SAMEA4873325) | human saliva metagenome | biome: human-associated habitat [ENVO:00009003]; feature: mouth environment [ENVO:08000002]; material: saliva material... | reverse complement strand
GAGAAAAAACTACCCAAGAACCGTGTTAGCAGCCCAATAGGGGTAACCTCACATACTACGCCCCTCCCTGCGGGGGAGGGGACGGGGGGAGGAGCCGCCTGGTTACTTTTTTACCCCACCCCTCCCTAAACGCAAATCGACCATTACACCGACTGATGAAAGTCGTGTAATGGTCGATGGATAACGCTTGTTAGGGCAGCAGAACGCATACTGTTAGGACGACTTTAGCCCTTACAAGTAGATGTCGATAGCCCTTACAATCAAATACTTAGAGGCCGTTTAGCTGATTACATATTGTCGCACTCCTCATTCTCGTGCACAGGAATCTTAGCTTCCTTAGTCGTTTTCTCAGCTTTATAACCAAACTTTTCAAAGTACTTCTTAATCTGCTCCTCGTTAGTCTTCTGTGCATCGTAAGTAACATAGACCTTCTGTTCGTTCACATCCGTCTTGATCTCCTTCACACCCTTAGCAAATCTGAGGTTGTTCTTGACCTTAGCTTCACAGTTAGCGCAGTGCATCTGTGGTGTTGTCGTGTAGATAACGGTCTTAAGATTCTTAGCAGTTGCGATCATGGCAGTCATGACCAACAACATTGTGAAAATAGTTTTCTTCATATCTGAATTGTTTTTATGAATTAATAATATGTGTTCTAATATCCTTATTGTTGATGTTTTCCGAGATTGAGACGAATGCCCACGTATGCCATAGCACCCTGAATAGGTCCGTAGACCATTGTTGGCTCAAAGCTGTTATCCCATGGGTTTTGATAGCCAATGATAGGGTTTTTCTGTTTGAAGTTCGTAAGGTTCTCTCCACCGAGGTAGAGTGAGAAATTACGGAAATATCTTGTTATCTGTGCGTTAACCTGTCCGTAAGCCTTATAGTTGCGTTCCCAAGAGAGGTTACCAGTAGCGAGAGTGTAAGGCTCAGGCATACGTCCGCCACCATTCAAGGCCAAGGTAGCATCAAACTGCCACAGACCTAATGGCGTCTTATAGCTTGCTGTGAGCAGTCCCTTGTATCTACTCTGCAGCGGCTTCCACATCAGTCTACCGCCGTAGGTGGTCTTCACGAGGTTATAACGGTAGGCTGCAGTCAGCTCAAGGCCCTTGAAGAGCGGATAAGACGCATCAATCTGGAATGTATGCGAATAGCTCTTACCATCGAGATTGGTAACATGAATCTCCTGCGGGTTCGTATCGTAGTCGATAACCGTCTGTGAAAGGAAGTCGGTGTAATAGTACTCAGCGTTCAACTTCAGCATCTTCTGTGCGATAGGGATGAGGAAAGCGAAGCTTGCCCCATAGTTCCATGCCGCCTCCTGATTGAGCTTGTCGATGATAAGACGTCTACCAGAAGCCATGAGATAGTTGTTCTCAGCCAGTGCGTGAGGGCTCCTGTAGCCCTTACCAGCCGATAGACGAAGGGTGAGGAAATCGGTTGGAACCCACTTTAAGTGAAACCTTGGAGTGGCAAAGGTGCCGTAGACATTACTATGGTCGACGCGTAATCCCGCCATAGCGATGAGCTTATTATGCAGGTTATAAGTGTATTGCACGTATGCGCCCGGTGTTGTCTCGCTCTCAATACCCCGTGTGAGCGGGTAGAGATTACCGTAGTTAGCAGGCACAGCAGACGTCGGGAGGGTCAGACTCTGGTGCAGGTAGTCATGGTTAAGACTCAGTCCGGCAGAGAGGTTATGCTCATCAGTGAAGTTAGTCTCAAAGATCAACGATGCATAAGCAGTCTTTTCATTGACGTAATAGTCCTTGATACCATACGAAGCGTTCTGCTGGTGCATAGAAACATTGCCCATTAAGGCTATGTTCGTACCGTGTGCTGGGTCTAAGATAAAGGCATTCTTCATGTAAGCCTCATATCTGTTCGTACCGATATTGATGCGATAAGGCGTCATACCTGCTGTCATAGAGCCATGATGGTCGACCTGTCCGCTCGTGCGATCTTCCTTTAATAGCGACAAGCCAGCGTGCAACATGTAGCTACCCGACTTCCAATACCATCGGTTCTGAAGGTTATATTGCCTTACACGAGGGTCGTCTTGGAAGCCATCCCCATTACCATCATGCTTGCTCCAGTTGTTCTCGAAGTGGGCAAGAATCCCCGTACTAAGGTTCTTATTACCGTTGATATGGATGTTACCATCGGCATTTGCCTCGAATTTACCCATCGTACTACCATAGAGATTGAGCGTTACTCCCTCCGGATCTTCGGGCTTTAAGTATTCAACATTAATCTGTCCGGCCATTGCTTCATAGCCGTTTTTGACAGAGGAGTTGCCCTTACTGACCTGAAGACTCTTCATCCAGCTACCCGGAACATAGCCGAGACCGTAGGGGAGGGCCGCTCCACGGAAGTTAGGAAGGTTCTCTGTAAGCATCTGAACATACGTACCACTGAGTCCAAGAAGCTTCACCTGCTTTGCACCAGTGGCCGCATCAGAGTAGTTAACATCGACTGCTGGGTTGTTTACGAAGCTCTCACCAAGGTTGCAGCAAGCGGCTTTGAAGAGTTCATCTCGTAGGATGTCTTTCCCATTGATAGCGCCAGAGAGCGATCTCACTGACGCCCTTCTTGCGGTGACAGTCACGTCAGAGAGCGTCTGACCCTTAAGTGTTGCGGTAGAGTCAGGGGCAGTCTGCTGTGCTGCAGCTGGTAGGACAGACAATAGGGTCAGTCCTGCTAAATATATAATCTTATTCATTATTGTTTGATTACTTGATGTTTTAGAATTTGTGAATAGTGGGGCAATATCAGCATACGGCGTAGACTGATACGGCCTTAGCACCTGTAATCACTTAAGATACAGGTAAGAAGAATCTTCTGTCACCCTATTCTATGGGCAACAGACACATCAAGGAATCAAATTAAAAGCGTGGTGAGGATACGAAGATATTGTCGTGGCGGACTATGCCAAAGCAACGACAACACCCTCTCTGGTGCCTTTGTCAGAACGGGCAAAGGCAGAAGCTGATTGCAGCTAACCATCTGTGGGAGAAGAGACAACTGTAAGGGTTGGAGCTTAAAGAAACTACTCTGTGCCGTATTCGTAGGCGATAGCGTCTTTACATTATACTTCATGCAATGGTCGGCCTTGCTCTCATTGCAGTGTCTCTTAGTCTCCGTCTTGGCAACAGACACATTCCCTGTATGCTCGCACACCATTACCATGATGCCCGAACCAATCCAAAGTATCATGACAGATAGCAGGATTGAGAGTGATATGTTGGCCAATTTCTTCATAAATAGGCTGCAAAGATAGAAATAATCATTAACTTTGCAAAGTTTTTAAAGGTTTTTTAAATGTTTAGTACGAGCCGTCAGAGGCGAATAAAGTATGTAGGAGCTGGTATTGTACTTGCTCTCCTATTTATATATATCATCTTTCGTTGTCTGCCTCCTTCAGTGGAAGAGGTAGATAAATGCGGTGTTTCCGTTAGTCAAGAGACGTATTATGCTGTCGAAGCAGACGGCAAGAACGTGGCTTACTTTGCCGATTATACTGACTCATCATTTGTCAGTGGTTCGGTGAACAAGGACTCTATCCCAACACGTAGCGTCCGCCAACAAGGCTATTGGGTCAATCGTTGGCCCCTCATACCGTCTTGTCGGGGTCGTATTCTTATCCGATGGGACTATCGACCATCAACGATAGTCAACTTGAAGGGCGTCGGCGTGCAGCAACTCCTGCGTCAGACGGTGGCAAAGATGGACGGAGAGTTAGACGGACTACAGACCAAACGCAACGAGATGGGCTATTATCTGCGTGTTCATAGTGTGCAGGATTATGGCTACAACAAGGTTGCCGACTATAATGCGGAGGTCGTACATGCGATGGACTCACTACGAAGAATTATCAAGGTATTGGACTCCACACTCGCTACCTCGGCTCGGCTGCGTGTTCTTCAGCTCAATCGTTACACCCTTCTGCCCTCATCAAAGAAAGAGAAAGGCATTGCTTGCAACCGACTTGAGACTGATAAGGAGCAAGGAAGTGTACTCTTACAGACGGAGGATGCGTCAACACCGCTCGGTGTCTTCACTCCTTTGCAGAAAGCGGGTGGTTTAGCGGCATTGAAACGATACTATACTCGTCACCGCCTGTCAGTCGGCAATCTCTTAGTAGGCGGTCGTTTTGAAGGCGGTCGATACGTGGGCGAGATGGAGAAGGGTGTCCCTAACGGTTATGGAAAGTATTTTGGCGACGATGGAAGCTACTATGACGGCCATTGGACAGGTGGGAAACGGAACGGATTTGGCATCTATGTGGCCCCACATGAGTATCTACAAGTGGGCGAATGGAAAGCGAATGTGTTTAAGGGCGAGCGACTTACGTATAATCCAGACCGTGTATATGGCATCGACCTGTCGCGCTATCAGCACGAAGACCATGGTAAGGTCTATAAGATACATTGGGACAGACTGCGCATCATCGACCTCGGTACGCTGAGTACGAAGACTATTAAAGGGGAGGTAGACTATCCTGTTTCGTTCGCTTACGTCAAGTCAACAGAGGGTTGTACGGTGTTGAATGCCTACTACGGAGCCGACTACAAGGCCGCACGTGCACATGGTATTCGTACAGGAAGCTACCATTTCTTCTCAACGAAGTCGGCTGGTACGGCACAAGCTAAGTATTTCTTAAAGTACAGTAGGTTCTTGAAAGGCGACCTACCACCTGTCTTAGATGTCGAACCGTCTGATGCACAGATAGCAGCAATGGGTGGTTCGGCTGTGATGTTCCATCATATTCGAGCGTGGATGAGCTATGTCTATAAGCATACGGGTAGGCGTCCGATACTCTATATCAGCCAAGTATTCGCCAACACCTATATGCCCTTAGCCCCCGACTTAGGTGATAACTATCACGTTTGGATAGCTCGTTATGGCGAGTATAAGCCGAATTTCAAGCTTGCCTACTGGCAGTTGAGTCCTGACGGGACGGTGCGAGGCATCCACGGCGGGGTAGACATCAATGTCTTCAACGGCTATCGCAATCAGTATGAGGAGTTCCTTAAACGCCATTGCTTCTAATACAGTCGTGCGATAAGCCGCTTGTTTGCTGCGTGTCGGCAGTGTTGAACTATCTTACCGACGGATGGGTGCAGACAGAGAGATGCCTCTGTTCCCTCTATGTTTACGCCTTCTATTGTAAAGAAAATTCCTCTCTTGATTTTAGAAGAGGCTTAACAAGCCTGAAGAAGACGCCCCTCTTGCTCGTTGAAGACGCCTTTCTTGCCCCTTGAAGGGCATGTTCTCGCCCCTTGAAGAGGCTCTTCTCCTTTGCAATTGTGTAACTTCTTGATAACGAAATACTTGAGTGTGGTGGGAAGAGGATGGTTATATCCCTTTTTCCCAAGCATTCTCTTGCGTGTTTTGTAAGAATATTTCAATATGAGAGAATGTTGAGTACAAAGCTAAAAAACCTCAGTCAAAAGTAGAAAAAGATAGGATAAGATTTATTACTCCTATCAGTCATTGTGGTTAATAAGGTCGCTATCTAATCGACAAACAGTCTGTTAGCAAACAAAAAGAATGCCGACAAGATATGGGGAGAGCCCCCACACCCTGTCAGCAGAATCTATTGTAAAACTTAAAACACGAATTAGATGATATTAAAACACCATCGTAATTACTTCTTTTCTTTGTAGAGATCTTGGCAAGTCTTCCATCCGAAGTGCTTGTAAAGCTCGTTCAAGCGGGTTTCACGGGTCTTGAAAGAAGCAAAGTCCTTCTTGTTATTCTCCGTCCAAGCCGTCTCTGCCATTGCAGCAACACGTGGGAGGAGCTGGAAGAAAGCGAGGTCGCGACCGATGATATACTCTGTCCATAGATTAGCCTGAACTCCCTTAATATGCTTCTTCAACTCTGGTGCAGCGTCGTCAGGCACTGGGTTGTAGCCGTAAGTTGTCTCTACAGGGAGCATACTACCGATGAGAATCATGCGATTATCTGGTCTCTGATAGAAATCAAGGTAATAGTAAGTGGTCGGAGTCATGATGGCATCCAATCCACGCTTAGCCGCTTCAATACCGCCATTGACGCCACGCCAACTCATGACAGTCGTCCCCTTGTCTACATCACCCTCTAAGATCTCATCCCAACCGATAATGTTACGACCCTTAGACTCCAAGTGCTTGGCCACTTGATTCATGAAGTGAGCTTGCAACTGAGCCTCAGCAGAGAAACCGTTAGAGCCCTTCAGGTCTAAACGCTTAATCTCAGCTTGACAGCGAGGACAGTGTTGCCAACGCACACGTGGAGCCTCGTCGCCTCCAATATGGATATACTTAGATGGGAAAATATCAACGATTTCGTCTAAGACATTGTTTACGAACTCGTAAGTCTTAGGGTTTCCAGCACAGAGAATGTCTGGGAATACACCCCATTGCTCGGCTACCTTGTATGGACCACCCGTACATCCAAGCTCTGGATAGGCTGCCAATGCACCGAGCATGTGGCCTGGCATGTCGATTTCAGGGATGACTGTGATATAACGATCAGCAGCATATTTAACCACCTCACGCATCTCGTCCTTTGTATAATAGCCTCCGTAAGGTGTGTCATCATAGAGTCCTGTCATACGACCGATGACGGTCTGCGCACGCTTTGAGCCTATCTCAGTCAACTTAGGATAGCGATCAATCTGCACACGCCAGCCCTGGTCTTCTGTTAAATGCCAATGGAAGGTGTTGATATTATGGAGGGCCAACATGTCTATGAACTCTTTGATAAAGTCCATCTTGAAATAGTGACGAGCACAGTCGAGCATCGTACCGCGATAGCCGAAGCGTGGATAGTCTACGATACGGGCTGCAGGGAAGGTGACGCTCTTGGCTTTCTCTAATGGTAAAGACTTACGAAGGGTCTGCACACCATAGAACACACCACGTGGCGTCTTGCCCTCTATGGTGATAGTGTTAGCCTTGATGGTGATGACATAACCCTCTTCATTCTCAATCTTTGGGTTGAGCTTTAAGGTGATAGTGTTCCCCTTCTTGTTCTGATCATCGAGAGTAATACCCGTAGCCTCCGTGATATACTGTTTCAAAAACTCACCATTACGGCGCATCGCATCATCTTTGCTGGCTACGTTGATAGAGGTGAAAACTTCTAAAACGAATGGTGCACCCTTCTCAGCAGTGATACTCTGTGGGAGAGGAACTACCTGATAGTTCGCATCTGTGGCATGAAGCGAGATGCTCGCTACCATCAATGCCACTGATAGTAAGATTTTCTTCATCTTGATTAAACGAATGTTTTGTATTTAGGTTTTTATATTCTGGATTCTAACTATCCACGGACAAAGATACAAAAAATATCTGATAAAAAGCTTAATGAGGGTGAAAAGTGTAGAAAAACTACTTATTTAACTAAAATAAGAAAGCCTTGTCCGCTTGGGGCAAGGCTTTCTCTATGTTTTGGCGGGGCTATTCCTCTATTTCAGAAAGGCTTCTAACGAAGTTGCGAAAGAAGTTACTTGTCGTCTCGATGGGTGCATATCTAACGTAGCGAAGACCGCGTCGTACGTTGCGTTGGAGCACTGTGTTGTTGTTTTGAACAAACCCTGCAGCGTTTTGTTTGAAGTGCCATTCATGCGCAGTGTCCCTTGCCAAGTCTGAAATACTGCGTAGTGTGAGTCGATAAGCATTAGGGTCAGTCTTCGTGACAAAGGGTATCTCGTCTTCTTCAAAGCCAAAGACGGAGATGAGTACATTGCCTTGTAGCTCTGCCATCGCACTAAGTTGCAAGGTGTTCAGCCAGTTCTCAAGCTTCACGAAGTCTACTTTGTTGCCACGTGTCCTTAGGTATTCGCCCATCGTGATGATACCTCCTAAGTTCATGCCACGTGTGAACATGGTCTCTGAATTAGACACAATGAGCTTTAAAAGGTCGAGGGCTTCGATGGAGGTATCGATGCTGTGGAGCTCATTATAGATGAGGCTTTTTAGTCGTCGATTAAGTAGTGAGTTGCTAAGTCTGACGGTCTTCGGTATTCTCGCAGTCAGTGTCTTGCGCTCTTCTTGCTTTGCTTTGATGTCGCTAATGATGCTCTCTGGTAGGTTAAGGCCTTCGTCCATGGAGTGACGAGCGATACCATTGGTGAAGATGGGCATTACCTGTTGTGCTTCCACCATCTGTATGAGTCGTCTCCACTTGAAGGCTGACATCGGTTCGAGGCTCGACTGTGTGCCGAAAGCACCTGAACAGAGGATACGAAAGAAGTTGCGTTGGATGATGTCCATCCCAGATGATTCTATTGGTTGCATGGGATTGGGTGTTAGGTGATGAGTGTTGGGTGTTGATTGATGGGTGTTGTTGCTATGTTATGAGTATCGGCGGGGGTAATGGAAGAGGATGGATAGTAGGGCGGTGATGCCTAATGCCATCGGATAATATAGGAAGGGAACGATGCTAACGGGGTTGATTTTGGCCAAGCCAGCCGCCATCAGTATCTGAGCACCGTATGGTATCAGACCTTGAGCACAGCAAGAAAAGGTGTCGAGGATGCTGGCTGCCTTGCGTTTATCTACTCCGTAACGGTCGCCAATCTGCTTGGCTATACCGCCAACGGTGAGGATTGCGACTGTATTATTAGCCGTACAGATATCTACTAAACTGACGAGGAAGGCTATTGTTAACTCTGCTCCACGCTTGCTACTGACGTGACGTGTGATCTTCTTGATGAGGTAGTCGATGCCACCATTCTCTCGGATGATCTCTAACATACCGCCTGCCATCATCGTGATGATTATTAGCTCGCCCATGCCGGTGATACCTTTGCCCATACTACCAAACCATCCGTAGAGGTCGTAACTGCCATCAATGATGCCAATAGCACCTGTGAGGACAAGACCAATGGTCAGAACGGCCATCACATTCATACCGAAAACAGCACAGATAAGCACAGCCATGTAAGGAATAACCCTATAGAAGTCGACGTGTGAGGCCTGTCCTACGGTGTGGATGTCCCTTCCCATGAATACATAACCTAATAGGATGAGGACGGCAGCAGGTGCTACAATGAAGAAATTGACCTTGAACTTATCTGCCATCTTGCACTCTTGTGTCCTTGTAGCGACGACTGTTGTATCGCTGATGAACGATAGGTTGTCGCCAAAGAACGACCCTCCGACCACGATAGCGACCACGAAAGGCAGCGAGCTGTTGGTTGATGTGGCTATACCTGCGGCTATTGGCGTTAGTGCAACGATAGTTCCTACACTCGTTCCGATGCTTATCGAGATGAAACAAGCTGCTAAGAAGAGTCCTGGAAGCAGCATGTTGTCGGGCAGAACAGAGAGAGTTAGGTTGACTGTAGCGTCGATGCTCCCCATATCCTTTGCCGAGTTAGCGAAGGCACCAGCAAGTACAAATATCCATAACATCATCATCATGTTATCTGTACTGGCTCCCTTAGAGTATATCTCAATACGTTTAGCGAGCGGAAAGCCCCCTGATATGGCGATAGCAAAGATACTCGATATCATGAAGGCAACGGTTATTGGCACCTTATAGAAGTCGCCTGAAATGATTGAGGTGACTAAGTATAGAACGATGAATACCAGCAATGGACTCAAAGCAAGGAGTCCTTTCTTATTTTCTGTCATGCTTTCTATTGCGTATTTAATGCTTTCTATAGAGGTTCTTGTCCCTCTATTGAATGACGACATGTCGTTGACTCGTGCCAACTGTCGCCTATTGATGCGTCATGTCTGGGCAGTCTTATATCCATGGTGATGGTCTTATAGTCTTATCAAGACCTACGAAACGGCCCTAATCTGACGTCCCCTCCTTTCATACTCATGCTTAACACTTTTCATACTCATGCTTAACAGCTTTTGTACTCATGCCTAACAGCTTTTGAACTCCTGCTTAACACTTTTCGTATTCATGTTTAACAGCTTTCATACTCCTGCCTAACACTTTTCCTACTGGGCCTACGCTTTTCTCGTACTAAGCGTTACCATCTCTTGCTTCAAGCGTTTCCACTATCTTTTATTATATCTGCTTCCACCTTTCTCCACCCTCTTTTCAGTCTTTGGCAGGCTTGTTCTCCCCTCCTTCGGAGGGGTCGGGGGAGGTCCCAACTTACCCCCATTCCCTATGATAGAAGTCTATGTTCTCCCTTGTCAACAGGTCGATAGGCATATAGTTGACTGGTTCAACCTTCTTCTTCAGCACCAACGCACGGAAAAGGGAGTCTACACTGAAGTAGCCTTGTTGGTAGGCATGCTGCGCAATAAGGAACGATATGGAACCATCTCGCAGACAGTCAGCATTCTTATGCACCACGTCATAGCCCATAATCTGCACGTTCTTGCGACGAGTCTTCAGTAGGAACTTACCGACGATATGTGCTTTAGAATTAAAGGTGATACAATGGTGCACCTCAGGATGCTCGCTAAAGAATTTCTCTAAGATATGGTCATAACGCTTCCTCTCCTCATCCAAGGGTAGATTAACCTCCAGTATCTTAATGTCAGGATAGTTCTCTTGCATATAGTTGCGGAACCCCACCTCACGATTCGCCTGTTGTCTACTTGCCATTTTCCCATCTTTTGTCTGCTTCATGAGCATGATGCTCTCCTCTCTCTGTGCTATGAGCATAAGCATCTTGGCTGCGAAATGACCGCTCTGAATGGAGTCCTGCCCATAAAAGGACAGTGGTTGCAGCGATGGCATAAAGGAGTCAAGCAGAATGAAGGGTATGTTCCTATCGTGTAACTCCTCTGTGAACTGCCGTGTAAGTTCTAATGTTGTAGGCACGAGGATTACTCCGTCTGGGTTCTTCCTTAGGCATTTTTGATAGGTCTCAACAAACGAGTGGGAGTCAAGACGGCTGTAATACATAATCTCTAAGTCAACATAAAAGTCCCTGCGAGCCTCGACTGCCTTCATAGCCCCTATCTCTATCTCTTCCCAATAAGCCTCACTACTATGTTTGGGGATTAGACAATAGAACTTGTAACTCTTGTTGTAAGCGAGTGCACTTGCATATACATTCGGTTGGTAATTCATCTCCTTTAGCACCTTCTCTACCTTCTTCAGTGCTACTTCCGATACGTTCGGACGTTTATGTAATACCCTGTCAACCGTTCCTACACTTACTCCTGCGCGTTCTGCAATGTCCTTTATCCTAATCTTTTCTGCCATAAATAGGGGAAATGAATATATTACTTTTTACCGTGCAAATTTACTAATAATTGTTGGAATGTGCGAAAGCACAACTGTAGAAATTGTGCTTCTCTTTCCTTTTTTACTATATATAAGGATAGGTTTGGGGGTTATTAGGAAGATTTTACTTACTTTTGTAGCTTGAAATTTGTCCAAGTCTGTCAAGGTGGGGATTATCAGTAAGAGACGTGTTATGCGTTGTCTACTTTTGACAGAATGGTTTATATGGTTCGAGCAGAATATGTCTATTAAGAGTAAACTTCAACAACTATCGTTTCGCACAGGGGTTATCGTACTCCTGATGTGCCTTCCTTTCTATGCACTCTCCTTTGTGCAAGTGTTCTTCCCAGTGTCTACAGCGACAAAGGGCATACTCTTTACCGTGTTCTTCGGACTGGCGAAAACCTTTCAATACACCGGTGTTGCGATTCTTGGTAAGGAGGGTTATAAGCGGGTGAAGGACTATCTTAAAAGGAAGAGACTGTCTAAGTCGAAGACTGTTGAGGCCGTTGACGAAGCAAGGCCACGCTGTTGTCCAGACCTGTTCACGAACCCCAATATCCTTGCAGGTGTACGTCTCGTCATCTTCGACTTTGATGGTACGCTCGGAGACTCCCAACAGTTAATTACTGATACGATGCTTGCAACGATCGAGAAGTTACACCTTCCGAAGCGAACACGTGAGGAGTGTGCTCGAACCATTGGTCTTCCACTGAAAGAATGTTTCTCTTCTATCATCCCGATGACTGACGAGAAGGCGGAAGAGTGTGCCGAGGTGTATAGCGAAATATTCAATATAAAGAACGTGCCGGGGGCTGTCACGATTTTCCCGGGGGTCTTTGAAACGCTTGATAGGCTGATTGCTATGGGCATTAGGATGTCGGTAGCGAGTAGTCGCAACCGTAGTTCGCTTGTTAAACTGATGACTGATTTGAAGCTCACAAACTATATTAGCGCTCTTGTTGGTGCTGACAATGTGGTCAATAAGAAGCCCGCAGCCGAGCCAGTGCTCCTCACCTTGCGTTGTTTCAACGTCGAACCGCATGAGACACTCGTGGTAGGTGATACTGAATTCGACATCCTTATGGGGCGTAATGCAGGTACACATACGTGCGGAGTAACCTATGGAAATGGCAGTCGTGAGAGCCTTGAAGCGGCAGGAGCGGAGTGGATAGTATGTTAAATAATGTATAATTCTTTGGTAGTATGGCATTAAATGCCTACCTTTGCACTCGCAATTCGGAAATACACTACGGTTTATTGAAGGATTGACAATGGTTAATATCGCGGGTTGGAGCAGTTGGTAGCTCGCCAGGCTCATAACCTGGAGGTC
>ERZ1674170.167-NODE-167-length-12627-cov-6.904232_pt1 | contig 12627 bp, 10 predicted proteins | sample MGYA00581300_ERZ1674170 | MGnify/ENA primary metagenome ERZ1674170 (study PRJEB41354, sample SAMEA4873325) | human saliva metagenome | biome: human-associated habitat [ENVO:00009003]; feature: mouth environment [ENVO:08000002]; material: saliva material... | reverse complement strand
TTTTTGGCTATAGGTATACCCCTAACAATGTAGGGGTATATAGTGGAGTATATACGGGTATACTTTCTTTATTGCCCTGCTGGGGGTATGGTATTATTTACCTATGTAGGTACTTAATTACTATATCTATATAGGGGGTACAAAAATACCCCTGCTATACATTTGACAATACAAAATAATTGATGATATTTACCCCTACTATACATTTACTATATTTCTATTACACCTTATTAATATAGAAAATAAAAGCGATATTAGCCGTTAATTATGTGTGGGTTGGTAAGTAATAAGGGAATTAATAAGATAAGCGGTTAGAACGCAAATAAAGGGGGTGTTTGCTGCTGGTGGTGTCGTCCCTGCTGCTTGGTGGGTGTGGTGCTGCAGTGTGTGTCTGTCCCTGCTGTTGTGTGTTTGCTGCTGTCCCTGCTGGTGTCCCTGCTTGGTGTTATGGTGGGTAAAAGGGAAAGGAAATATTAACATAAAACATCAATACCAACCCAAATTATATCCCCACCTTCAAAGGGTGGGATATAATGCTAATACTACAGAAAGAAAAAGGGAAACTAACCAAATACGGCTGTTTTCCCTTTATCCCTTATGCTTTCAAAATTTCAACCAGCACACCAATTTTAATAAATAAATCGTCCACTTCTTTATCCTTACTTCGTGGCTTTGCAAATAGTACCTCTATTTTTTCCTTACTTATATACGTGTCTAAGTCCCCACGCATAAGATAAAGCGTATTTTGTAACTCCTCACTGCTTTGTGTTTGTATCGTGTCCTTTGGGTACTGCAATTTTTCAAGCACCTTTTTTGTGAATACATTATATAACTTTCGGTACTCATTACGTATACATATATATTGCAAATTTAAGTCAAAGTCCTCCTTGCTACTTGCTTGTTCTCTCATTTCCTTTAGTCGTATCAACTTGTTGTTTAGTTCCTTGTTAATGAGATAGTTATCTATCTCTCCTTTAGCGGTGGTAAATAACGTAACATCATAACCCCCTATATTTTTTTTTACTTCTATTCTCTTACTTTGTGGGGCTGCTGCTGTTTGTGCTGTTGTTGTGTCTGTCCCTGCTGCTGCTGGTGCTGTGTTGCCTGCTGCTGGCTGTAGTTTAGCAATTATATCGCTATCGGTTTCATGCTTATACACACGTTCTACCATTTCTTTTGAATTACCTAATTGTAGCGCAATTTGTTCATCTGATAGCCCCCTTCTTGACAACTGCGTGGCTGCTGTGTGCCTTGCATAATGGCTACTTATTTCCTCATATAATGGCTTGCCGTTCTCGGTTATTCTGTCAAGTCCTGCCCGTTCTGCCAATACCTTTATGTTGCGGTTTACAAGGTCTTTTAGTTTATTATCACTTTTTGGTAATAACTCATTTCCTTGTAATACCTGCAATAAGTCGCTAACTTCCTTTGTCATAGGGATATACGACTTCTTTACATTCTTTCCCTTTGTACCCTTTTTATTTTGAACAATTATAAATTCGTTGCCGTTGCCGTCCTTTAATACTTCATACTCCCCCTTTAATATGGTGTATACATCGCTAACTCGCTGACCTGTAGCAAGTTGCAATAAGAATGCGTTGCGTGAAAATGTTTCCCTTTCTGTTTCTGTTGCCACCTGCTTTAATGCTTCTATTTCCTCCTCCAATAGTTCACATTTAACATTCTTGCTAATGGTGGCTAACTTCTTGAATGTCACTTCTTTAATTCCATATTTTGCGCCATTGCCGTTAACTAATTCCTTTATAATGCGTGCTATAGTGCCGCATTTGATGTTGATGTTTTGTGCACTTTCCCCATTGCTTACCATCCAATCCTTGAATGAATTAAACGCTACTTGACTAAGTGCCTTTGCGCTATCTGTCTGATTGGTGGTAGTTAGCCATTTACTCCATTTCTTATAAACGACACGATAAGTGTTAATAGTGTTCTTCGCTAAACTCCCTTGCTGTTCCCACATAGTTAACACCTCTTCTATTAACTTTGTTGCTTTCGGTGTTTTCTTTGATTGGATAAATTGCGGTGTTACTGACATATCGTTATCGGTTGTTAAGTTAATGTTCTGTTTAAGTTCTGCAAAGTTAGTAAAAGTATTGGATAAAGCCAAAATACGGACTTGTGCTATATACTGATATAATTCTGCCTGCTGTTGCAACTGCTTATTAGTCAAGTCAATACCCTTGTTAACCATTATTGGCTGCTGTTTACGGCTATCCCATAGGGCTGGTAATACCTTTCTTCTCGTTGGTATCTTTGCTTGTGCTGTCTGACCTTCACTATTAACATAGTACACCACCATATATAAAGGGGTTGGGGTTGTACTCTTTGGTTTACGTAAATTAAAATTAACACTAATTAATCGACTTGTTGCCATACTTTTACACACTTTTTTTGTCCGTTTGGACGTTCTTATAAATGGTTCTTATTCCCACATATTCGGAACGTGTATAAATGCGTAACTACTTGATATTCAGTGTTGGGGATAAATAGTCATCATATCTGTCGATTATGAACCCCACCTTATATTCCTTGTGTGTTCTCGGATTACGCACAATAGCATAACTATCCTTATTGGTCAATTCCCACGTACCAACAATCCGTGTGTTGTTGGTTGGTGTGGCTGCTACTTGCTGATTGTCATTATTTGCGTCGTTGTTTGTTGCGTATGAACTGGAAAATATAAACAGTCCACCTAATACTAAACCAGCGCACAATATGCGTTTAGAAGAAAAGATTTTTCTCATTGTTATGTACTCATTTTTGGATTAATATGACACAAATATACGCAAACAAATTATAATATTGTTGATGAGACCTTACTCTTTTAAGTGATTTTATAGAATTAGTTGACATAATGACATCCAATTAACAGATTTATTCTAATAGGTATGAAATCTGTTAGTTGGATGCTAAAGGAATAAGATAACTTTCTATTTCACAGGTTTATCGCCCATAGTGAAGTCTATTTCAGGACCTGTTATCAGTTGTTCATGTTCAAGATAATAATGTGGATAAGGCTGTCCGTTCATTGTTATATGCTGTATGAAACGGTTGTCTTTGTCGTTTTTATCTGCTCGGATAGTGATAGTCTTGCCGTTCTCAAGGTGTACCTTAGCCACGTGGAAGTAAGGCGAACCAATCATGTATTGTGTGCTACCAGGACAAACAGGGTAGAAGCCGAGGGCAGAGAAGACATACCAAGCCGACGTCTGACCGTTATCTTCATCACCACAATAGCCATCAGGCTGTGAAGAATAGAGTCGGTCCATCACTTCACGCACCCAATATTGTGTCTTCCATGGCTGTCCGCTGTAGTCATAGAGGTAAATCATGTGTTGGATAGGTTGGTTTCCATGTGCGTAATTGCCCATATTCATGATTTGCATCTCACGTATTTCGTGAATGGTGAAGCCGTAATAGCTATCGTCAAAGACAGGTGGAAGTTGGAAGACACTATCCAACATTGCATTAAACTTGTCGTATCCTCCCATCAGCCGTGCCAGTCCTGCAGGGTCATGAAAGACACTCCATGTGTAATGCCAGCTATTTCCCTCCGTGAAGGCATCGCCCCATTTGAAAGGATTAAATGGCGTTTGAAAACTGCCATCCTCGTTACGTCCACGCATCAGTCCTGTCTCCTTGTCGAAAACCTTCTGATAGTTCATTGCACGAAGTTTGTAGGGTTTGAGTTCCTTAGCACTCTTTCCGAGTTTTAATCCTAACTGATAGATGCACCAATCGTCGTAAGCATACTCTAAAGTACGGGCAACGCTCTCGTTAATTCCCACGTTATAAGGTACATAACCTAAGCGGTTGTAATAGTCAAAGCCTTTGCGTCCAGTCGAACTAACGCTTGGATGTACGGCATTCGCACCATGAGTAACAGCTTTCCAAAGGGTCTCTATGTCATAACCTCGCAGTCCTTTGATGTAAGCATCAGCTACGACCGAGGCCGAGTTGTTGCCCACCATGCAGTCGCGATGGCCCGGACTCGCCCATTCAGGTAGGAATCCACTCTCCTTGTAAGCATTGACTAAGCCTGCTTGCATCTTCTCGTTCATTGACGGATAGACGAGGTTAAGCAATGGGAAGAGCGAACGGAAGGTATCCCAGAAGCCTGTGTCAGTAAAGAGGTAGCCTGGTAGTACTTTGCCGTTATAAGGACTGTAGTGGACGGGATTACCCTGTTCGTCGAGTTCATAGAACGTGCGTGGGAACAATACGGAGCGATAGAGGCAACTATAAAACGTGCGAAGATGGTCGATATTGTTGTCTTCCACTTCGATACGTCCTAATATGTTGTTCCATTCCTTTCTACCTTCTGCCTTCACCTCGTCGAATGTCTTGCCCTCAACTTCCTTGAGATTACGCAGTGCTTGTTCGTTACTAATAAACGATGAGGCTACCTGTACATTCACTTGTTCGCCTCGTCTCGTGTGGAACCCCACTACGGCCATAGCGTGATTACAGGTAGAGACGGTCTTTCCATCAGACAGTTTTCCATCTTCAACACAGCCCATGTAGGTGAAGTCATGGTCGAAACGAAGTACAAAATAGTTCTTGAACCCATCTGGTACACCTCCACTATTCTTTGTTGTATAGCCCACGATCGTACGCTTATCAGGCATAATCGTCACAGAAGAACCCTTGTCAAAGGCGTCAACAACAAAGTAGGCCGCTTCTGTCTGTGGATAAGTGATGCGCATAGAAGCAGCCCGACTGGTAGGACTAATCTCTGCTGTGACATCATGGTCAGCCAGATACACCTTATAATAATAGGGTGTTGCTGTCTCTGCCTTGTGGGAGAACCAGCTTGCACGTCCTTCCTCGTCAAACACCTTTTTACCCACAACAGGCATGACAGCGAACTGTCCGTAGTCATTAATCCATGGGCTGGGTTGGTGAGTCTGCTTGATACCACGTATCTTATCGGCTCCGTAGGTGTAAGTCCACCCATCTCCCATCTTTCCTGTCTGTGGTGTCCAGAAGTTCATACCCCATGGTAAGGCGATGGCAGGATAGGTGTTGCCTGTTGAAAGCTCTGACTTTGAGGCCGATCCAACTAAAGGATTTACGTAGTCGACAGGGTTTTGCAACGCAAAAGCATGCCCATTAATGACGAATGTCAGTAAAAGAAAAACAAGAAAAAGGTTTCTTCTCATATTTTGATAATGTGATTTGTTATTGATATTTTAGGCTAAAAGTAAATTTATTAGTATGATTTTCTTAATGATGCAAAGTGTTAAGGGAACTATGTTGATAGTAGCTAACACTACTGAACTTATTTTACAGCCGACTTCCATATCCATAATTCGCCCATCTGGAAGCGTACTAATAATTTTGAACCAGCATCGGTCAGCATAATACCCTTGGTGCCAGGTTGTAAGAGGAATACCTCTCCTTGATTTAGTTGGTCGATGACAGTTGAGTCTTTACGGCTTGTCTCATTAGGACGAGGGAGTAAGTCGAGGTTGTTCGCATTGACTGCTCCGAAGCAAGAGCTGGTGAGTGTCATCTCGTTCACACGGTTACTAACGAAGCCTGCATCCCTTTTGTTGGCATTTTGTACGGCTTGGTTGCCTTTGTCAACTATCTCGGTAGGAATCGTCCTTACGCTGTGATAAACCTCTTTTTGAGGCTCTTCTTTTGCTTTGTTACATCCTGCAAGCATCAAGAAGGTTAGTGCTAAGAATGTGTATAGATATTTTGTCATTTCCGTTTGGTTCTTTGTTCGTAACTACAAAAGTACGCTTTTACGTGCATACAGGCAAACGATTATGAATAAAAACACTTGTTTAGCGTGATGGTGCAACACTACGTCCGTACTTTAAGGGCATGGTTCTTGCGAAAGTCGTGGATGATAAACCAACGAAAATACGGTGGAATAGATGGTACATTATTACTAATTATTTTTTATTTTACGTTGCTGTCATATTTAACACTTCGTGCAACTTGTTATAGGTGAGTATGTTAGATAGTCATAATGTGTGACAGTAGTGACAGTAAATTTGGTTTTTATGAAATTACCTTATTGGCATTCTACTGAAAAGACAGACGCAACCAGCTATTCATGCATGTCTCTTTTCGAAGCCTGAAAAATATCAGTTTTGTAGGTGAAAAGCATCTTAATAAAGGTGAGATATTCTTCTTTGTCTTGTTACTAAGTATTCGTATTAGATTGATAAACAATTAATAAAATGCAAGTATTAGGTTTTCTTAACGCTAATAAGTTGTGTTTTTTACGAATGTTTCGTAGCTTTGCGACATAAAACAAGCGTTGAGTGAATATGGAGAAACTAACTAAACAAGAAGAAGACGTGATGTTGCAGGTATGGCGGTTGGGTTGTTGCACAATCAAAGAGGTGTTGACACAGCTGCAAGAGCCGAAGCCTCCCTATACTACTGTGGCTTCCATCATGAACAATCTGAAGCGTAAAGGATATGTGAGTGCCGAACAACAGGGGCTGACCTACCATTTTATAGCGAAGATAAAACAGTCGGATTATAAGTCTGACTTCATGCACAGTTTTGTTGATAAGTATTTTAAGAATTCCTTTCGAGAGATGGTTTCATTCTTTGCAAAGGAGGATAAGATTTCTCCTGACGACTTGAAGGATATTATCGATGAGATAGAAAGAGGGAAGGAAGAATAGTTTAAGACCGTAGTCCCCTTTATCCTCGTATAGCAATCACCTAAAATATTGACAATTATGGCAATCTATTTATTAAAAGTCAACATGGCTCTTGCGCTGTTTTATGCGTTTTATAAGTTGATGTTCTCGACTGACACCTTTCTTTCATGGCGCAGACATGTTCTTAACAGCAGCTTTCTTATAGCGTTATGTCTGCCTCTGATAGATTTTTCTTCATGGCTAAGTGGCAATGACAAGATGGTTTCCATCACTACCGAATACGCTACTGTTGTTCTGCCAGTTGTGTCAGTCACGTCAGAGGGTGGAGGCTTCTTTAATTGGGAACAGTTTGCTTGGGCTGTTTATGGAATAGTTGTGTGCATGTTGTTCTTGCGTCTTTTATGGCAGATTGCGTCTATTATAAGGTTGAAGAACAGGTGTAAAACTATTTATATTGATGGTGTTGAGGTTTACTTGTTACGCAATGATGAGGGGCCATTCTCCTTCTTTAATTGGATATTCATCCATCTTGAACGGCACTCAAAGGCTGAGACAGACGAGATTATGACGCACGAACTGACCCATTGCAGGCAGTTTCATTCCATAGACATACTCTGTGCAGAACTGTTTTGTATGCTCTTTTGGTTTAATCCTTTCGTCTGGTTGCTGAAACGTGAGGTGCGATTAAATCTCGAATACCTTGCTGATAGGAGCGTGTTAGACAATGGTGTGGATAATAAGGAGTATCAGTACCATCTGCTCGGACTAACATATAGGAAGAATGTAGCTACGATTTCAAATAATTTCAATGTTTTACCAATTAAAAAAAGAATTAAAATGATGAACAAGAAGAAGACAAACAACAGTATGCGTGTTAAGTATGTACTTTACGTACCAATGATTGTCATGTTACTTATAGTAAGTAATATTGACTCTATTGCACGCAGTGTGACAAACGTTACTGTGGACAATAAGGTTGCTCCAGTAAGTGTTTTACAGAAGCAAAAGAGCCCAGATAACGATCAGAAAGTCTATACTGTGGTATCAGAGATGCCAAAGTTTAATGGTAATCTCTTCCAGTGGTTGGCGCAGAATATCAAGTATCCGGCAGAAGCAAGCCAGAAGCATCAGCAAGGAACAGTTATGATAAAGTTCGTTGTTGAGGCTGATGGTAGGGTTAGACAGGCTGAGATTATACGCGGTGCTTCCCCATCTCTTGACAAAGAGGCCATGCGCATCGTCTCTGTTATGCCTAAGTGGATCCCTGGTAAGCAAGATGGTAGACCAGTAGCTGTCTATTACACGCTACCAATCAAGTTTAAGCTTAGTAAGTAAGAAGGTGCATGTTGGTGGGTGTTAGGTGTTAAGTGTTAGGTGTTGATCGCTTGTGTTGGTGGGTGATGGGTGATGAGTGTTAGGTGTTGATGGCTTGTGTTGCGAGCGTTAAAGGCTGTGACAAGTCTGTTTTCCTTTACTCATAACCGATAAAATCACGGCAAACTTTGTCCCGTTAGGCGCTCCCCTCCCTTTCGGGGAGGGGCTGGGGGAGGGGTCACTGGGGCTGGGGGAGAGGTCTATTTTCACCTTCCATGTCAACATTTTTCGCTCCTCTCGAACCAAACACACGCCCTTCTACGTTCAAGAAAATGCCTTTCTTGCTTCAAGAACATGCCCTTCTTGCACATTGAAAACGCCCTTCTTGAGGCAAGAAGGGCGTCTTCTTCAACGCTGTCTGTAATGCGTTGATATGTTGTGGGTTATAGGCTTGGAGGTATGAGATGTTATACTCCTGTTTTGAAGGTGTTTAGCTTGATGCTATGTAATGATTTTTCGCAAGCCTACTGATTGTATCACTGAATGAAGTGGGATGTCTGAAACATCCCTTGGAAAGGTGGCAGAAGCCTATTACTTACCCTGTTCTTATACCTGTGTCAGACTTAGTAGGACAGCAGAGAGACGTGTATAAAGAGGCTGTATGTTGTCAGAGCATGAACGGAACAGGGTGGGTTGGGTCGCTATCCATAAGTGGGACGAACGCACCCAACGACTGTCAGCCCACAAGCCCACGTCATCTGTGCAACGAGCTAATCGACAGGTGTCAGCTCTCCTGTACGTGAGTCGATGATGAAACCACGTACGACAATATCTTTCGGGATGAGAGGATGCTGTTGAACAGTAGCCACCGTACGTCGCACACTCGCCTCCGTATCATGGAAGCCATCTAAGTATTCGTTGAGATTAACATGCTTGTTTGCCTCTTGAATAGCCTCGTCTGTTATGCCACGGTCGTGCATCAGATGGAGGAAATGGGTTGCATCCATGTGGCAAGCACCACAGCCAGAGTGATGGATAATCATAATCTCCTGGCAACCCAACTCATAGATAGCAACAAGGAGCGAACGAATAACAGTGTCGTATGGCGTGAGAATGGTTCCGCCAGCAACCTTGATAATCTTTGCATCACCATTCCTCAGCCCGAGCGCATTAGGGAGTAGCTTGGTAAGGCGGGTATCCATGCAACTAACAATGGCCAACTTCATGTCTGGTTGACCAGAGGTAATAAAAGGTTCGTAGCCTTTTACGGCCACAAACCTTTTGTTATAAGCAAGTATCTGTTCTATCATAAATATATTTATTTTACTACTCTTCCACGATAATAGGTGTCGAAAGCGTCCTCAGCATAGCCATCTTTGAGTACTTTGAAGCTGGTAGTGCTGGCGCCATTCACCTTTTTACCCATATAATAGACATCGAAGGCGTCCTTTCCATAACCCCATCCTAAGTCCTTGAAGCTGCTTGGGCTGTCGCTAATCTTCTCCCCATTGTAGAGGACAGCATTAGACGTTACAATGTAGCCTTCGGTGTAGTAGGGGTCGTAATCATCGTTAGGATTAACGGGATAGTCGCCTGGGTAGACTCTACCAGGTACTTTTAGGCGGAACGTCAGTGGGTCGACAAAAGGTAAAATCTGCCCTTCAAAATAGACGTTATACCTATCTTTCGCATACCCATAACCAAGATCAACGAAGGTGCGTGGGTCTATTCCCATCACAGGTTGACGACCATAAAACACCCCTTTCTTATTGAATGAGTAAGGACGTATCTGACGTGAAGACTGTGCAGAAGCACTGAGTGCGAAGGTAGCCATGAGGACTATGCAACTTAAACACAGTTGGCGATAGAAATAATTGGTTTTCATAATCATTCTTTTTATTAGTTATTATCTTAGTTGTTATGCCACAAAGATAATAGGAAGATATTGTTCTCCTCGTGGAATAACCCTAAAAGCGTTTAGGGGAACACCTTTCTATGAGTGGGAAGTCCCGATGGTGACGCTTTGCAAACCTACTTTTGAAGATGCGCTCACATGTATGTCTTGAGTGGAACGGATGATGTTAATGCTTTGATAGTGAGGGGTGTAGCCTAACAATACAAGCTTATATGCGTTAAGCCAGTTCGGCTAATTCCAACCAACGAAGCTCTAATTCGTCTAATTCCTCCTTCAAGATAGGGAGCCGTTTACTCTTTTCTGTCAGTTCATCCACCGACAGATTGCCAGAGCATAGTTCCTCTTCAAGCTGTTGCTTCTCCTCTTCTAATTGTGCAATCTTATCCGTAAGCTCTTCGTATTCACGTTTCTCTTTGAAGGACAGCTTACGCTTCTGGTTGTTACGATAATCCTTCTTCGCATCGTTACCGCTGGTGTTGCTACTCTTGGCAGGTTTCTGCTGTTCCTCTTCCTTAGACTTCATCTTCTGGTAATCACGGTATTGCGTGTAGTTTCCAGGGAAGTCTTGTATCTCACCATCACCTTTGAACACTAAGAGATGGTCGACAACCTTGTCCATAAAATAGCGGTCGTGAGAAACCACGATAACACAGCCGGGGAAGTCTTGTAAATACTCTTCAAGGATTTGTAAGGTCTGAATATCCAAGTCGTTGGTAGGCTCGTCGAGTACTAAGAAGTTGGGGTTCTTCATTAAGACAGTGCAGAGATAGAGCTTGCGCTTTTCTCCTCCCGACAGCTTATACACATAGTTGTGTTGTTGTTCAGGCGAGAAGAGGAAATAGTTGAGGAACTGAGAGGCTGTCATGTGCTTCCCTCCACCAAGGTCGATATAGTCTGCTATATCCGTGATGATGTCGATAACCTTCTGATCCTCACGAAACTTTAATCCCTCTTGGGAGAAGTATCCGAAGCGAACAGTCTCCCCTATGTCAAACTTTCCACTGTCGGGAGTGACGTCGCCGAGCAACATCTTGACGAAAGTAGACTTTCCTGTGCCATTGTTTCCGACGATGCCCATCTTCTCAAAGCGTGAGAAGTTGTAGTAAAACTCATTCAGAATGACTTTCTCATCAAACCTTTTTGAAACGTATTGGCACTCGAATATCTTACTACCTATATATACGCTTGACGACTTCAGACGCACCTGTCTTTCCTCAATGCGCTGCTTTGCCTTTGCTTCTAACTCATAGAAAGCCTCTTCACGATAGCGTGCTTTATGTCCACGAGCCTGTGGCATGCGGCGCATCCACTCTAACTCTGTTCGGTAGAGATTGTTAGCACGTGCAATCTCAGCACGGGTGTTGTCAATTCTCTCCTGACGTTTCTCTAAGTAATAAGAGTAATTACCACGATAGGTGTAGATGGTGTTGTTGTCTAACTCTAATATCGTGTTACACACATTATCAAGGAAATAACGGTCGTGGGTCACCATGAAGATAGTCTTATTACCACGAGATAGATAGCCTTCTAACCATTCTATCATCTCTAAGTCGAGGTGGTTGGTAGGCTCGTCAAGGATGAGGAAGTCTGGTTCGAGTATAAGGACATTTGCCAAGGCAACACGTTTCTGTTGTCCACCACTTAGTTGTCCCATGGGTTGATCTAAGTCGTAGAGCTTCAACATCGTGAGTATCTGCTTTGCCTTTAAGAGTCTTTCAGGGTTGCCTTCATGGTTGAAACAGGCGTCTAACACACTCTCCTCTGGGTCGAAATGCGGACTTTGTTCTAACATCCCCACACGTAAGTCATTGCGATAGATGATAGACCCGCTGTCATAACCTTCTTTCCCAGTAAGAATAGAGAGTAGGGTAGACTTCCCAGTGCCGTTTTGAGCTACGAGACCAATGTGCTGTCCTTCTGCTATAGAGAATGAAATATCCTTAAAAAGAACCTGTGCTCCGAAACTCTTCGTTAGGTTTTGGACATCAAGATAGGGTATCTGTGCCATGAGTTCTATTCTAATGTCTTGTTAATTCGGTCTATATAATCTAACACTTCTTCCTTCCCAGTCTTGTTCTCTGCTGACGTAATAAAATAGGGGGGTAGTTCCTCCCATCTGTCTTGTAGCTTCTTCATCCATAGCAGAGCATTTGATTTAGCCTTCGCAGGCGATAGCTTGTCTGCTTTTGTGAAGATAATAGAGAAAGGAACATTACTCTCTCCGAGCCAATCAACGAACTCACGGTCGATCTTCTGTTGTTCATGGCGTATGTCAATCAGCACAAATACGTTCACTAACTGCTTGCGTTGGAGGATATACTGGGCTATCATCTGCTCTAACTTGTTCCTTACTGTCTTTGAACTCTTGGCATAACCGTAGCCAGGGAGGTCTACTAAGTACCACTCGTTATTAATGATAAAATGGTTGATAAGCAAGGTTTTACCGGGTTTAGCTGATGTCTTAGCTAATCCCTTATGGTTGCAAAGCATATTGATGAGGCTTGATTTGCCCACGTTAGAACGCCCAATAAAAGCATATTCTGCCTTTGAATCCTCAGGACACTTAGCCAATGATGGTGAAGATATAGTAAATTCTGAATTCTTGATAATCATATTAATGATGTGTATGTGTTATAAACAGCTTTTCTGCAAAGATACTAAAAAGTTAATAGCTAAGAATGGTCAGTTGATAGTTTTTTCGTATTTTTGCAGAAATAAAAGAGCGGTGTACGGTAAAAGGGATACTCA
>ERZ1674170.165-NODE-165-length-12753-cov-5.759883_pt1 | contig 12753 bp, 2 predicted proteins | sample MGYA00581300_ERZ1674170 | MGnify/ENA primary metagenome ERZ1674170 (study PRJEB41354, sample SAMEA4873325) | human saliva metagenome | biome: human-associated habitat [ENVO:00009003]; feature: mouth environment [ENVO:08000002]; material: saliva material... | reverse complement strand
CCGCCCCGCCCGCATATACGAGAATTAGGGGAGTCTCGTTTCTGCCGATATGAGCCTTACGGCGTCTCGCGAATCCATGCACCGGAAGCATCCACATGGTAGCCGTCCGGCGTCACTTCGTTCGCATACATGGAACCGTACGGTCTGCCCGGACGATTTCCGTACACCCAGCGGTTCTGAGAAGCATCCCAGTCCCAGGTCGGTGCCGGTGTCACCGGATTCAGGTAGTACCAGGTTCCGTCAATCTGCTGCCAGCCGGTCATCATAGCGCCGGTCAGCAGGTTCAGATAATACCATCTGCCGTCTGCGCTGTCGTGATACCAGCCCTTGTCCATCGAACCGAACCAGCCGTCGTGAATCGTGGAGAGGTGGAACCAGGTTCCCTGGTCGTTCTTCCACCAGCCGCTGTCCATGACACCGTTCTCGTCGAAGTGGTAGCTGTAAATCTTGGTCTGTCCGTCGTAGGTGTAAGCCACGTCAGCCCAGGTGCCCTTGATTCTCTTGCCGTTACCGAGGTCAAAGTACCAACCGTGGTTCTCGACATCAAAGTTCACCCAGTTGCCCTCGACACCGTTCTGGTACACACGGTTGCCCGTGCCGGTCGAAGTCGTGCTGCCGGTGATGCCTCTGCGGCCGCTGCCGCCGCGGCCACCGCCGCCGCCGCCACCACCGCCGTGGCTGCCGCCACCGCCGCCGCCCGGGGTCGGAGTCGGAGTCGGGGTCGGAGCCGGAGCCGGGGTAATACCCGCGATTCTCGCAAGAATCGCATCAATCAGAGCCTTCAGGTTTGCATGCTCTGTGACCAGTTCAGCCGTGGTCGGTCTCGGGATGCGGTTTGCGAGCGCATTTGCCTGCGTCACCGCATTGGTCAGATCGGAAAGCTCGGTCGGTGTGAGCTGCGAAACGATGTTCGGGTTCGTCATCACGCCGTTGCCTCTGTTGATCTCGCCGATCAGGTTGTTTCTCGCATTCTGCCAAGCCGTGTCGTCCGCCGGAATGTACATCGCGTAGATAGTCATATCGCGGGTCACCGGATCGGAGTCCGCAAAGGTCGGTGCCGTCTGGCTGTTCGCCTTACGGAACTGATCGAACTCATACTCAATGCCGGTCGTCGGATCTGTGTAGTTCGCAGCGAGGGCACCGCGCATGGTCGTGTAGTCCGCGTGGCTCGCAATATCGCCGCCGTGCGGGACACGGAAGGTGTAGGTTGTGCCGCGCTTCGAGTCGATCACGGTCACCGTGTGTGCCTTCTTATAGCTCAGCACAAGATAGTCGCCGTTCTTTGCCTCAAAGCTGAAGTTGCCGTCAAAGCCCGCCGCGCTGAGATCCATCGGATTCATCGGGACATCCACATAGCTGACCTGACCTGCGCCATCCACGGTGCGCTTCCAGAGGCTGTAATTGGTGTTGTTCTTCAGGCTCTCGTCGAGACGCGCAATGACACGCATCGTCGCGTTGCTGTTCGACGCCGGAACAGTCTTATTAACGCCGTCCACATCGCGTGCCAGACCAACCTGCAGGCTCCACGGTGTCTTGAGATCGTTGTCACCCGTCTGGGTCTTCAGCTCGTTTGCGTAAGCCGCCGAGACAGCACCGCGGTTCAGCTTCACAATATAGGTGAGCTTACTCACACTCGCATTCGCAAGTGCTCCGAGGTCATCGGAGTTGTTCGTGAGCTCCGTGAGCAGCTGTGCGTTGTTTGCCGGGTCAGGCGCAAAGCGTCCGTCCTTCGGCGTGTAGTCGAGGTCTGCCTTCGGCTGTGCCGGAATGAGCGGCTGGTTATTGAAGCTTGCCGCAATCGTCACGGAACCCGCCGGCATCGTGATACGCGGTGACGACACGGTCTGTACCGTAGACATATTGAGACTGCCGAGCAGCACATTCCAACGGTTGAAGGTCGTCGCACCTGCCGGGACAGTCACGTCAAGCTTAATCTTGTCGCCCGCCTGGAAGGTAACATTCGTATCATCCGCGCCGATCGGAAGCAACTGCTCCACGCCGCTGATGGTTCTCTTGTGCTCAATCACCTTACCGCCGTTCAGAAGACGCAGCGTGTAGGTGTCCGGCGTTGCCGCCGGGTTGCCCGTCACCGGGATCACCGTTCCCTGTGCCGACTGATTCTGCGGCGTCTGGCTGCCGCCGACCGGTCTTGCGACCACCGTGTAAGTCGTGTTCGGATCGAGGTTGTCAAAGACAATCGCTGCGCCCGGCGTGCTCGGGGTGACCCAGCCGGAAGCCGGAACCACATTGCCGCTCGCGTCAAGCAGCGAGTACTCGGTATTCGGCGCGGTCGGGCTGACCGTGATGGTCTGCTGACCCGGATTTGCGGCATCTGTGCCGGTCGAAGCGTTCGGTCCGACTGCCGGAATCGTCGCCGTGGTCGGCTGACTGCGGTTCATCCCCGCAATGCTTGTAATCGATGTACCAGCCGCCGGGTTCTCCGTGCTCGGAAGCTCATAGACCTGGTACTGCGCGTTGACCGGAAGGCCGGTGAACGCACCCGTCTGAAGCGCCGCGCCCGGAAGTGTCGCAATCACATTGCCGCTCATGTCGGTGATGGCATAGTTTCTGAGTGCATTGGCACTGCTCACATTGACCGAGCCTGTGCCGTTGTTTGCAACTGTGCCGTTTGCGTTCGGCATTGCGAGTACGCCGTCGTCCGTGAGACCGATTCGCAGGAAGTTGACATTGTAGGTCTCGCTGCCGCCGATTTGTGTTGTCGGCAACGGATTCTGTCCCACGCTACTGGTCCACGGCGATGCATAGTAGTTTGAGGGGTCATCCGGCGTCGCCGTCGGCACATTCAAGTCTGCCCAAGTCGTCAGATGATAGGTACTTCCTGTCGCGTCCTGCGTCCACTTGCCAACCGTGAGGGTTGTAAAACCGCTCAGGTGACCGTTGGCACTGTGTGTAAAGTTAATCGTGTACCACTCTGCCGGGTTCTTCACAAACTTCGGGTAGACCTTAACCGTGGTCGGCGTACTGCCTGTCCCCGCCGGAACCACAAACTTATGATCCGCTGTCGTAATTGCCGTCGTATCAGTCACCGCGTCGTAAATCTTCTGCTCGGCGCCGTTATTGACCTTGACATACCAGCCTTCCAGCATGTAGTTCGGATTCGGATCCGCGTGAACAGCCAATCCGCCGCCGGTTGCAACGCCGACCAACTCCTCCCAGGTGTAGGAGCCGACACGGATGGAGCGCGGTGCCGTATTGCCGGTGATGTTACCGTTGTCGTTGCCCTCATAGGTTTCGCGCGCCCAGACAGCCGCATCGCTCAGATTTTCAACATACTGAACATCGATGCTAGCTCCCTGATTATCTGAACCCGCACCAACAAGATTAAAGTAATAATTCGGATCCGCTGTTGTGGGATAAATCTGAGATCCAGCGGCAATTGCGCCATTATTAACCGCAGTCACATTCGGCGAATAAGTATAACCAGGCAATACCGGAATCGGATAGGTCTTGGCACCGGTAGCGCCGACCGCTACATTCTCATCGATATCCGGCACATTCGGTCTTCCGTCTTGGCCGTCCATCAGGTTGCCGTTGCCGTCGCGGAAACGAATCTGCACCCGGACCTGGAAATGCGGATCGCGCGTATATTTGTAGCGAATCTTGACTTTCTGGTTCGGCATCTTGCCGGTCAACTTGCCGTCCGTATCAAAGTTAAACTGATTCTTGTTTGCCAGAGTAGCCGTACCATAGATGCTCGCATTCGCATCATCCGTATTGCCGCTCACGACCTGCACACTGTCATAGACAAAGCCCGCAATCGTCGGCGGTGTGAACGTAAAACTCTGCTCCGCATTCTTCGTCATGGTGTCCGGCGTCTTAATCGTGGTGCCGGTCTGATCCACATACTCGGTGCGAAACGCGAAGAACTTATTCGTGTCCACCTTGTAGAGATAACGAATGGTCAAGTCATCGTTCGGCATGGTGCCGCTCACGACATCTCCCGCCTTTACCTGAACCATTGCCGCACCGGTTCCGGCGCCGGAAGCCTCGCCGAACTTGAGTTTGTTCCCGTTCTTTACGATGACCGCGCTTTCTTTATAGCCCGGAATCACCGATCCGCTGAGCGGAACTGCTGTGACGGGATCTCCCGTGTTCTTCGTTGTCGCGGATGTCCACGGCGTGCCGTTTGGATTAAACGCAATGTAATTGCTCCCATAGAAAGTTCCGCTATCCGTAGCAGGAAGCTCTGTATTGGAGTTGTCCAGCATACGGTAATGCATCACCGTATAGTGATGCGGATCCGGGGTTCCGTCCGGTGTCCAAATCGGTTTGTAGGTAATATTGCCGGGCTGCATATGGCTCGGCAGCGCTACTTCTTTGTACTTCAGCGGATCGTCCGCATTGTACCAGCCGTCGAATCTATAACCGGTATACCCCACACCGCTAAGATCAGGTAAAGCCGGTCTCGCATCCGCATCGCCGGCATTTGCAGCGGTACCGTCCGCGTGAACCAGCGGTATGCCCGCAAAATCAGGGGCATCTTTTAACAAACTTCCCGCTTCAGCCGAGAAACTGCTCCGCGTATAGTGATTGCTGCTGTACGTAATGCCGGGGCCGTCTTCGGTGTTGAAGGTAATCGTACTCGTCGCTGCGTAAACCGGCAGCGCCGGGGCTGCCATGGAAAATACCATGACAGCCGCCATTGCCGCGGCGATCCGAGACTTAATCTTCTGTCTCAATCTCATCTCATTCCTCCTCAGTGAATCCACGCGCCATTCGCGTCAACGCGGTAGCCGTCCGGCGTCGTCTCGTTCTGGTACATGGAACCCATGGGTCGCACAACCGAGTTGGACTTGTAGAACCATCTCTCATTCACCGCATCGTACTCGTAGGTGTTTGCGGAGGTGGTCGGTGCGAAGTAGTACCACTTGCCGTTGATCTCCGTCCAGCCGGTGTGCATGACACCGGTCTGCGGATCCAGGTAGTACCAGTGCTTATCCGCCTCGTCGTAGTGCCAGCCGAGCTTCATCTTGCCGAGCCAGCCGTCGTGCTCTGTATTGCAGTAGTACCAGTCGAGCTTCTCGTCGCGGAACCAGCCGAAGTCCATGATGCCGTGCGAGTTGAAGTGATACCAGCCGTTCTTGTTGACATCGCCGTTTGCGTAGTCAAGCTTTGCCCAGCGGCTCACAAGACGAATACCGCCGTTCAGCGTGAAGATCCACTCCGAGTGCTCCGGATTCACCAGCTGCCAGTTGCCGTTCGTGCCGACCGTGTAACCCTGCTCGTAGTCCGCGACAAAGGCTTCCTTGCCGATGAAGCTCGGGCCACCCGCGGTGCTGCCGAGGCTGGTGCCGCCGCCGCCACCGCTGCTGCCGCGACCGCTTCCGCCGCCGCTACCGCCGCGACCGCCGTTTCCGCGACCGCCGCCGCCGCCGCTTGCGCCGCCGGACAGGTTGCCGTTCGTGATCTGGTTGTAGTGGTTGTAACGCGGATTCAGGGTGTTGTCATAGCGACGAATCGTGTCGAGCAGATCGTCGAGTGCCTGCTGCAGCTCTGCCGCCGTAGCTCTCGGGCCGGTCTTCTCAAAGACTGCGATTGCGTCGTTGATGCCCGTGTGTACGCCCGGGACACCGTTGATCAGCGCTGCGGTCTCCTTCCGCTTCAGGAAGAAGTCATCGGAGAGCTTCAGTGCCTTCTTGATGGCATCCTCGAGGCCGTTTCTCGTGTCGTCGACGACCTGCCGGTTGTCTTCCCAGTAGCCGTAGACAATGGTGCGCTTCTTGATCGGCGCCGTGTCGTCATACTGCTTGAACTTGTCAGCCTTGCGGCTCCAGCCCTTCCAGTCGTATTCCACGCCGGTTGCCGGATCCGTCTGGTGCGTTGCCGCGCCGGTCGGCTCGTTGTTCGTGACTGTGTTGTACTGCGTCGTATAGTCGGAGTCGGACGGCGAATCGCCCTTTCTGACCGGGAAGCTGTACTGCGGCCACGGTGCCACGGTGTCTCTGTTGTTAATCCAGGTCACCTTGTATGCCTTCGAGTAGGTCAGATAGTACTTGACGCCCTCTTCGGCCGTAAACTGGAACAGACCGCCGCTCGCATAGACATCCGCCGGTGTCAAGGTCTGCGGGATGAAGTTGCCCGGGTTCGACGGGTCTTCGCGGAGCAGCTGGTAGTCAAGGTTATTCACATCTTCCTTGTCGAGCTGCACATAGGTGCGGAAGGTTGCGTTCGATCCAGTCGCCGGACGCGCAACAAGTCTGCCGTTGACATATCGCTCGATGTTGGTCTGGACCTCCCAGGCTGCCGTGAAGGCATCCGGGTGATTTGCCGCCTCGACATTCGCCGTGTCGTTCTTCAGCGCCGTCGCAACCGAGGACGGCACATTCTTCTTGTTGTAGATCACCTTGTAGCTCACGTCCGCGTGGTTCACATTCATGAGCACCTGGTCGTCCGGTGTGGTGAGCTGGTTCTCAAGACCCGGAACCTCGTTCGGATCCAGTGCCATCTCGCCCGGGTTGCCGCCGCGAACCTCATCCGTGACCGGCGCATTGCCGTTCAGGTTGCGGTTATAGTAAGCGGTCAGAACCACGTTGGTGTCAGGCATGGTGAAGGTCAGGGTCGCATTGCCGAGCTGGCTGTTGATGCCCGGAATTACACCGGTCGTGACTCTCCACGCCTTGAAGGTCTCGCCTGCGCTGTTCGTCGCCGGTGCGGTCAGGACCACTGCCTCGTCCTTATGCGCCTCGTCGAAGTAGTTCGTGTTGATTGCGTTGCCGTTGACGGTCGTGATTTCACTCTCGCCGTCCGTCGTCGTGATGCTGAACTTCGGAACATCGATCTCGCCGCCCGGATCCATGACGACAACCGTGCCGTCCGGAAGCTTCTGCAGCGGGGTGATGTCATTTCTGCCGTGCGGTCTTGCGACGACCGTGTACGGCTTGTTCGGTGTCAGGCCGCTGAACGTGATTCTGCCCGGCGTGCCTGCCTGCCAGCCGTCCGCCTGGGTCTCCGGCGTCGTCACGACATTGCCGTTCTCATCGATCAATGCGTAGTCCGCATCTCTGTCAGCCGGATCAATCGTGAGGTTCACCTTCGTCTCATCGTTCGGATCGTAGGTAATCTGCTTGTTCGTGTCGACTGCCGGCACATGTGCGGGGCTCGGCGCGCTGATCGGTGCCGGGACATTCGAGATGTCGTCGCCGACCTGAGCCGTGTTATCGCCCTCTGCCTCATAGACCTGATAGGTCGTGCCGGGTGTCAGGTTGTTAAAGTAGGTTCTGCCTGCCGGGTTGCCGTTTTCGACGCCCACAACCTTGCCGTCGGGATCCACGACAATGTACTTGTAGCCGGGCTTCGTGTCGTAAGCCGTCACAACGCCCTTGCCCTGGGTGTCAAGGCTGCCGCCTGCATCCACCGGGTGTACCGGAAGACCGAAGACCACCGGATCCGGTGTGAACTTGATGAGATAGGTCTCACCGTTTGCAATGCCGTCCGTTGCCGCCATCAGGTGGCTGTCGGAGCTTCTCACAAAGCCCTTGCGAATGTAGTTGACTTCACCCGTGTAGCTGCTTGCAGCCGGCTCCACCTGTGCCCAAGTCTTGTCCTTCCAGGTGTGAAGCGTGGTCGGAACACCGGCGTTCCAGGTCACATGGCTGTCAAACGGTCCGAAGTTGATATCAACCCACCAAGCCGGGTCTTCCTTGAATGCCGCGACCAGATTCTCGCCGCCCTGGAAACGATCCGTATCCTGAAGGAGATGCTCACTGCCATCCATGACGCGGTTGTTGTTCGTATCCACGAACCAGCCGTCCAGCATGTAGTGATAATCGTTTGCGGTCACAATCGGCAGCAGACGCTTTGCCTTGAGATCCGCGTAGGTGTAACCCTGGCCTGCGCTGTTGTCCTTCAGCACGCTCACCTTGAAGGAGTTCGTGCCGTTTGCTTGGACATCCGGGGAAACCTGCTTGGTCGGGTCATCCGCCGGTGCCATATTGTCGGAGCTCAGGGTTCCGAGCTCGGTGCCGCCGACAGCATCCTTGCCGCTGTAGAACTGGATATTGCTCCACGCGCTCGGGTCTCTCGTGTAGCTGTAGGTGAGCTTCATGTCGGTTGTCGGCATCTTCGCCTTGTAGTGCTTGGTTGCCGTATTGAAGGTCGTAGTCTCGCCTGCGACCGGTGCACCGACCGGATTGTCGCTGTGCGTGCTGAAGATGTAACCGTAGCTCTGCGGCATCGTGAGCGCATCGCCCTCGACCACATCATCGGTCGCGTGACCCGTCACCGTCGCCGGGACAATGTTCTTCAGGAGACTGTCGACTGTGCCGAGATCCTCGTGCGCAACCGTGAACTCCTGACCCATGCCGGCACCGGTATAGTAATAAGTAATTTCCACATCCTGGTTCGGCATTACACCGTTGTAGTTGCCGAGTGCATCCGCACTGCCGGTCAACGCATTGGTGAGCGGGTTCGGATCGATGCTGTTTGCCGTATCGCCGTGATTCACCGTCAGGTGATCATAGCTGTAGCCGACCGCGCTTGCCGCATGAATCACAACCGGCTGCTCCGGCTTCACCATCGTGGTTGTCGTCGGTGCGACTGTCGTGCCGGAAGCGGTCTTATGATTGACCTTCAGCTGGAAGCCCGGGTGTGACGGATCCACACGATAGCGCCAGGTAATCGCTGCATCCTGGCCCGGAAAACGACCCGTGAACTTGCCGTAGGTTGCCGCACCGGCCACATTGTCAAAGGTACCGAACGGCGCCGCTGCGGTCTGGTCGCTGAACTGATAGGTCGCCGGATTCATGAAGGAATCCGCCGGTGCCCAGACATAGCCCGGAACCACCTTGCGGTTAGCCTCCAGATTATCTTCAACCGAATGTGCTGCCGCCGTTGTCGTTGTCTGGAATACAATGCTACCGTCGTGGTTCTCATAGGAAGTCGTGTAGCCGAACTTGATGCCGTGGTTGACCGAATAAATCGCATCGTAAACCTCCGGCGTCGCCGGGAAGGTTGTCGGGATCGACATTGCGGGAGTCACCGGCATCACGCCGCGCTTATTCCAGCCGTCGAAATTATAGCCGTACTTGACGACCATCGGTGCCATCGCGTTGGTCGGATCACCGGCGAGGCCGCTGAGCTGCGTCGGCGTCGGCGTGCCGCCCTTTGCGTCAAAGGTAATCGAGCTGTTTTCTCTCACATAGTGATAGGTAATCACGGTATCCTGTTTCGGCATAATACCCGTAACCTTACCGAAAGTAGCGCTGGTCGATGTGCTGTCCGGCGTGAGCTTGCGCGCCGCGGGCGTTGCAGCGACCTCATCCGTCGTAACGCTCGAGAGGCGGTAAGAGGTCGGCGTCGTCGTGGGTGCCGCTTCGTCAACCGGATCTCCGGCCGCAACACTCTTCGCCACGCGGTTCTCTGCGCCCGGTACCGTGTCGCCGTTGGCGTCGACATACTGGAAGGACAGGCTGTAACCCTGTCTGCGGAGTGCCGCATTATCTGTTTCCGTCGCAGAATCCGCTACCGAGAGACCGTATTTATCCGCCTGGTCTGCGGAGAAGAATGTGCTGAACGGCGTTACATTGGCCGGCACAACACCCGGACCGGGCTTTGCGAAGTTCTTTTCCTGGGTTGCCGTCGGTGTTCCGACACCGGAGAAAGCATCCGGGAGATCCTTACCCGGATTCTCACCCTTCTTCGAAATACCGATGCTCGAGCCCGCAATGCTCTGCATCACGGAAATCTTCTTCGTAGCCGCCACAAAGACATTGCTCGGTTTGCCATCACCGTCCGTGTTGCCGCTCACCGTAATCACCGAAGCCGAGCCGTCCGTCTTGCTGCCTGCAAGCCTCAGGTCGCCGCTCTGGTAATTGATTGCGCCGCGGCCGTTGGTCGGCGAGACATTGCCGCCGACATTCGACTGATCCTCCAGCTGGAGTGTACCACCGGTAATGTCAATTGCCGCGCCGGAATCCGTCGCCGTTGTCGTCGAATCCTGTACCGAAGCCTTCGCACCGAGGCGAAGTGTGCCTGCGTCGACCTTAATAAGCGGCGTTGTGCGAGGTGCGCTACCGCCTTTCATCACGAGTTTCTCGATCGTGTATTTTCCGTTACCGGTCTGTGTAAAGAGCGGTGCGGCAGGCGAATTCGAGGTTACTTCGACAGGTCCGCCGGTATGCGGCGTTGCGCCCTGTCCAAACTCATAGTCCGTCGTTGCAATCACGACATCGGTGCTACCGCTGCCCGAAAGAGTGACCGGAGAACCGGTATAGTCAATGATGTAAATATAACCTTTCTTACCGGAAAGCATGTTGACTGCCTTCTGCACTGTCTCATACGGCTTCTGGTAAGTACCCTCACCTGTCGTATCGTTGCCGTGTGCGGAAGAGACATAATAAGAAGTCGCCTTAATCAGGAATGCGGTTCTGCGGTGAACCGTCTGATACGGCTGCAGGTCAATTTGCCAGGAGTACGCAACACCGGAATCCTCTCCCTGAGTCTCAGTAGCTGAATTACCGGTGAAGAGATAATTCCAATAGTATGAATAATCTCCGACATAGCGCGCATCCGGTGTTGTAAGTCCAAGGTCCTGGTCTGTTGTAATTAAGTCAAAGGTCTCCTTGGTTGTTCGGTTAACCATGTGAAAGCCAACCGGAGTTTTATAGCAGATTGCCTGATCGTCTCCGTTAATCATGCTATCCGCGCCGGTGCCCATCCAGAAACGACCGGCTGTGTTGGTCGTGTTGTGGAGGTAATAGTCGACGATGATGCTTCTGCCGTCCGGTCCCGGCGAGACCTTCATGCGATACTCGATGCCAAGATTTGCATCCGTGACAACATCACCGTTGTTGGTCGGTGACGGTTTTAATGCTTTATAACCCGCCAAAGAAAAATAATCACTTGCAGACGGAGCCGATGCAGTTGGGTTATCCGCCTTGACAACCCAAGTTGCATATCCTCTGTGATTCCAAGTCGTCTGGATACTACCGGCCGTATAGGTGTGCTGACCGGTATTTAACCCATGGATATCAAAACGCTTTGTAGATATTCCGTCGCCTTCTGAAGATGCACCATGCGTGGCGGCAATCCACTCGAAGGCAGTTGCCTCAGTGGCGCCGCTATTGCTTCCCCCCGGCTGCAACTCCGTCGCATATGCATTCTTCACGCCCAGCCCGCTGACTGCGAGGCCAAAGACCATGAGGAAGGCGAGGAGCTGCGCAAGGGCTCTCCGAAGGATGCCGCGGAGAGAATTCTTGTTGCTACTCATATCTTTCTGTCACGCTCCCTTCTTAGTTCGGATCTGCGATAAAGAGTGCCAGGTCATCCGGCACGTCGTTCTTCGTCACAGTCGTGTTCGGGCCTGCAATCAGGCCGCGCGCGAAGTGGTCGCGCTCGCTTCTGTCGTAGTGATAGAAGCCCGCACCCGCACTGCCGCTGTTTCTCCAGCGCGGTGCGTCCTCGTCGCCGGAGAAGCCGATGAACTGACCGTTGTAGACCAGAATGTAGCCGTCACCGGTGTTCAGCACACGTCTGCCGCTCACAATCTTGCCGCTCTTGTCGACGACAAAGAAACGGTACTGCGGCGTGCTAAGCGTGCCGATGTTCTGAATAACAATGCCGTAACCAGCCTCTTCCGGTGCATCCAGGCGAAGGCCGTTGATGTAGAACTTGTTGTCCTTCTTCTGGAGGTAGTTGCGGTTGCCGTAAGCCTTGCCGCTCGGTGCGAACGCAAAGGTTCTCGGGCCGTCCGCGAGATCCACCGTAATTTCCTTGCCTGCCTGCATGGAGCCGTCGTTCATCTCATCCGGCGAGAAGAGGTACAGATCCGCCTTCTCGATGCCGTACATATTGCCCTCGATGAAGTCCTTTGCGCTCCAGGCGTCCACATCGTACTGCGCGACAAATTCGCTCTTCTCGCGGTCAAAGAGGACAAAGCCCGTCTGCATGCGGCCGATGCCGTCGAAGGCATACTCGCGGCCGCCGACCTTCAGGATTTTGTTGCGGTACGCTCTGCCCTTCGAGTCGGTTCTCCACCAGGAGCTCTCGAGATCCAGGTTCTCGTTCTCATCGAGATTTGCCGCCGGATACATCCAGAGCCACTTGTTCTTCATCAGCGGGCCGCCGTCGTAGCCGTCGTAGTAGCGCACGCGCTCATCGGCGGTCGGGTTGGAGCGGACCGCGTTCGAGATGCTCGCGACCTTGTCCCACCACTCGATCATGACACCCTTCTCATCGAAGCCGTAGGTCGCGCCGTTGATGTCGCGCTGGAACGGCTGCTCGCCCGCACGGCTCCGGTACTTCTTCGAGTCCGCGCCGAAGTAGAACCACATCTTCTCGTAGTCCTCGTAGCTGCGACCCGTCACCTCACTCGTGAGGTGGGAACCCCAGTCGTAGTAGAGCCAGCGGTTCGTGTAGAGCGCACCGTCGGCATCCGCGTAGTAGCGCGCGTTGACGAACGGATCCTCATCGCTGAGGACATTGCCCTCCTCGTCGATCCAGCCGGTCAGCATGTTGCCGTTCTCATCGAACGCATAGTACTGGCCGTCGATTTCCTTGCGGAAGCCCTTGCCCTTCGCGCGATAGCCCTTGCCGTCGGCACCGAAGTAGTGCCAGCCGCCGTTGCCGTAATCGCCGGCAGGATCGCTCTCGTGGTCAATGAAGACCCAGGCATTTTTTGCCATGCGGCCGTCCTGGTCGACATAGTAGTCCGACCCGCCGTAGGAGAAAATGCGGTTCTTCAGAAGAACCCCGGAGTCGCCAAGGTAGAACCAATCTTCCTTCGACTTCTTGAAG
>ERZ1674170.164-NODE-164-length-12777-cov-19.497092_pt1 | contig 12777 bp, 10 predicted proteins | sample MGYA00581300_ERZ1674170 | MGnify/ENA primary metagenome ERZ1674170 (study PRJEB41354, sample SAMEA4873325) | human saliva metagenome | biome: human-associated habitat [ENVO:00009003]; feature: mouth environment [ENVO:08000002]; material: saliva material... | reverse complement strand
GGCTTGATTTCCTTGACGATGGCATCCAGCATCTTCAGATTGAAGTCCACGCCCAGCTGGTTCGGTACGGTCAGCAGCACGGTGTCCGCTGCCTGAACCGCCTCGTCACGAGCGAGCTCCTCGGCAATCTCCGCCGGGTCACCAATGTAGCTACGGCCAAAGCGAGAGAAGCTGTTGTCGATAATGCCGGTGTAATCCTGTGAATCCTCCGCGGCGCGGCGACCGAAGTAGCGTGCCGAGGTCTCATCAATCACGGGCAGCACCGAGCGGGAGACCGAAACACGCGGAACACCCGAGTTACCCGCCTTCACCCACTCGGAGCGGAAGAGGCGAATCTGCTGCGCCTGCTGCTGGTCGAAGGGAATACCCTTATCTTCAAGCATCAGAGTCGAAGACATGAGGTTCAGGCCCTTCTGCGCGGTCCACACGGCGGTGCTATCGGTGCCCGCGCCCCACCAGATGCGGTCACGCAGGCCCGGCGACTGCGGCTGGACGGGGGCGTACTTGCCGGGAACGCGAGCGCTGGGTGCCATACCCTCACCCTCGATTGCCTTGAGGAAGATGTCGAGGTGACGGCGCGCCATGTCGCTCTCGTTTTCACCCTCTGCCGGGTAGTAGCCGAAGCTCTCAAAACCGCGAATCACGGATTCGGGCGAACCGCGGGAGACACCGAGCTGCAGTCGGCCCGCCGCGATGAGGTCAGCCATGGCGGCGAGTTCCGCCATGTAGAGCGGGTTTTCGTAGCGCATGTCAATCACGCCGGTGCCCAGCTCGATGCGTTCAGTCTTCGCGGCGATGGCGGAGAGTAGCGGGTAGGGGTTGCCTGCTGCTGGTCGAAGTGGTGCACGCGGAAGAACGCGCCGTCCAGCCCGATGTCTTCGGCGCCTACGGCGAGGTCGATTGCCTGGTGTAGAGATTCTGCGGCGTTCGGTACGCGGGAGCCGGGAACCTCAGCCCAGTGGCCGAAGGAGAGGAAGCCGAGCTTCTTTTCGGTGCCAGCTTTGGGTTCGAGGTGGCTGATGCAGATGGATTCGTCGAGTTGCGGATCGAATTGCGGGGTGCCGGGGTTGGTGGGGGTGCTCATTGTTTTTCCTTTGTGGGTTACGCTCGGGCTCGTGTAGTGCCGGGCTGGTGATTTAAATCTAAACCCAGATACTTTACATGTCAAGTATTTTGTTTCGGAGTATTACGCCCAGAGCACCGCTCCCCCGCTTTCGCCGCACGTGTCACCCACTCCGGAGCACAAAATATAGGCCACAAAAGGGCGCAGAAAGGCCCGGCGGCACGAACACATCGCACCACCGGGCCCTTCTATTCAACAGCTAAAACTGCAACTAAAACGACAGAAACAAGCTGTCCTAGGAACGCTTCGCCAGCGGAACCCACAGCTCCATACGGTAATCAGCCGCCTGCATATCGCCGCGGCCGTAAACCTCCAGGCCACCAACCGGGCGGTACTGCGGGTTCTTCGCAAAGAACGCTTCCTCGAAGCTCGCAAAGCCCGCCGGAATGGACTCCGAAATCGGGCCGGTCACCTCGACCACCGCGTAGGTGCTCGCAGGCAGCTCCAGCACGCCCAGGCCGAGCTTCGCCGCGTTCGCCGGCTCCGACACCAGGAAGCCCGCCGTGTAGCGGACCTGACCCTTCGGGTTCGGCTGAGTGCACACGCCCAGGTACTGGGTCACGTTCAGAACGTCCAGCATTGCCGGGGAGGCCTTCTGATTCAGCTCATCCCACAGCGGGGAGAAGTCCTCATCCAGGGAAAACACCCGCGAAACGCCGGCAACGACCATCGCCGGGTGTTCCTCAACGCGGGGCTCTGAAATCTGAACCGCGTTCTCCTTGGCGGAGGCCATTAGGCCCTCACCTCGGCGGCTTCGCGGTCCACCGAGCACTCGGGCACGCAGTGGCGCTTCGCATCATCAGCTGCGCACTCGGGGCAGAGCAGAACCAGCTCACGGCAGGAATCGTTGGAGCAGTTCTCGAACTTATTCGAGGGCGCGCCGCACTGTTCGCACTTGCCGATGGTGACGGTGTCGGGGGTGAACTCCATGTGCATGCGCTTGTCGAAGACGTAGAGCGAGCCTTCCCACAGTTCCTTATCGCCGTACTTCTCGCCGTAGCGCACGATGCCGCCGTCGATCTGATAGATCTCCTTGAAGCCGCGGTTCTTCATGAGCGCGGAGAGAATCTCGCAGCGGATGCCGCCGGTGCAGTAGGTGACGACCGGCTTGTCCTTAATGTCGTCATACTTGCCGGACTCAATCTCGCGAATGAAGTCGTGGGTGGTGCGCACGTCGGGGACAATGGCGTTCTTGAACTTGCCAATCTTCGCTTCGAAGGCATTACGGCCGTCGAAGAAGACCACCTCGTCGCCGCGCTCTTCAACGAGCTTGTTGACCTCTTCGGGCTTCAGGTGCACGCCGCCGCCAACGACGCCGTTCTCGTCCACCTGCAGCTCGTCGGGAGCGCCGAAAGCCACAATCTCGTCGCGAGCCTTCACGGACAGGCGAGGGAAGTCCTCCGCACCACCCTCGGACCACTTGAACTCCATGTTCTTGAAGCCGGGGTACTTGCGGGTTTCCTTGGTGTACGCCTTGACCGCGTTAATCTCGCCGCCGAGGGTGCCGTTAATGCCGTGCTTGGAAATCAGGATGCGCCCGCGCAGGCCGAGCTTCTCGCAGAGGGCACGCTGCCAGAGCATGACCGCCTGCGGGTCGGCGATGGGGGCGAACTGGTAATACAGAATAATCTTATTTTGAGCCACGAAACTATTTTAACGTGCAATACCCTCAATACATACAGAATCCTTGATGCGTGCGAACCCTCGGCACAGAAATACGCCCGATACCCCGGAACGCCTCCGACCGAAGACGGATGGGCCCGTAACGAACGAGGGAGTTCGCGCGCGAGCCGAGACCTACAATTGAAGCCATGCCCCAGCACGCAGCTCATCACCCCGCAGACCCCCAATCCGCGACCGTAGACCGTTCGGGCCCACCGGCGGTACCCGGCGTGCCCCGCCGCCTCGGCGACCTTCCAAACGCCACTCAGCAGGCTCTGAGCGCCCTCCTCCCCGAGCTGTCGCCCGCCTCCACCCTGCCCGAGCAGATCACCCACGTGCACACCATCCCGGCCCGCGAGGCGGAGCACGCCCCCTGGCCGCAGTGGATGCATCCGCGCGTGGTGGAGGCCTTCGAATCTCTCGGCATTTCGGAGCCATACGCTCACCAGGTCGCCGCCGCGCAGGCGGCCCACGCCGGTCTTGACGCCGCCCTGGAGGCGAGCGCGGCACGCTACGGCTGGCAGGCGGGGCGCGTTGAGGCGGGGGCTCCTGCACACGCTGAAGGTGCGAAGAGTGCTGGCGGGCACGTTATCGTTGCCACGGGCACGGCATCGGGCAAGACCCTGAGCTACCTGATGCCCACGCTGGACGCCGTTTACCGAGCTTCGTGCGGCGAACCGGTGAGCTCAACTTCCGCGTATTCCGGGACTGAAAACCTCAATAATAGAGCGAATATTCTTTATATTTCTCCGGCGAAGGCACTCTCCGCAGACCAACTCACCGCCCTCACCTCCTACAATCTTCCCGGGCTTTACCCGGCCAGCTACGACGGGGACACCCCCACCGGCGAACGCCGCTGGATTCGCGAGCACGCCAACTTCATCCTCACCACCCCGGACATGCTCAACTACTCGATTCTGAGCAACCACCGGCAGTGGGCCTCCTTCCTGCGCGGGCTGCGCTACGTGGTGCTCGACGAGGCCCACAGCTATCGAGGGGTCTTCGGCGCGCACATCGCCAATCTGATGCGCCGTCTACGGCGCGTCTGCGCCCTTTACCGCAGCGTGCCCGTGTTCTACGGCGCCTCGGCCACCAGCTCCAACCCGGTCGAGTCCTTCGCCAAGCTCATTGGCGTGCCGCAGCGGGCGGTCACCGCCATCACCGAATCCACGGCCGCCCGCGGCGAGACTGCGGTGGTGCTCTGGGAACCCGAGCTACTCCCGCCCGCAGCAACCGACCGCCTGGCCGCCGGTGCCCGCAGCACCCAGCAGGAGGCCCTCAAATCCGAAGCCGAACAGAACGCCCCGCGCCGCCTCTCCCCCATCGAACAGGGTGCGCAGATGCTCACCGACCTGGTGCTATCGCGCACCCGCTCGCTGGTCTTTGCGGGCTCCCGTCGCAGCGTGGAGGTCCTCTCGCAGAAGACCCAACGCTACCTCGACGAAGTTGAGCCCGGCCTCGCCCACCGTGTCGCCGCGTACCGGGCAGGGTACACCCCCGAAGAGCGCCGCGAACTCGAACGCAGGCTCCGCAACGGCGAGCTGCTGGGCCTGGCCAGCACCTCCGCACTGGAGCTGGGTATCGACATTTCCGGGCTGGACGCGGTCATCGTGGCCGGCTGGCCCGGCACCCGCGCATCCTTTACCCAGCGCATCGGCAGAGCCGGACGAGGCGGCCAGGACGCGCTCGCCGTTCTCATCGCCGACGACAACCCGCTCGATACCTACCTGGTGCACCACCCGGAGGCGATTTTTGGGCAGGACGTTGAAGCCACCGTTTTCGACCCAACCAACCCCTATGTGCTCTCCCCTCAGCTCTGTGCGGCCGCCCAGGAGGCCCCCATCCGCGTTGAGGAGCTGAGCCTCTTCGGCCCGCACACCGAGGCGCTCCTGGATCGCCTGGTGCAGCAGGGGTACCTGCGCCGCCGCGCCGACGGCTGGTACTGGACGCACGCCGAGTCTGCCGCCGACCTGGTCGACATCCGCGGAACCGGTGGTGGCCCCTACCAGCTCATCGACGGGCAGGAGGGTACGCTCGTCGGCACCATGGACGCCGCACACGCCATGAGTCAGGGGCACCCCGGAGCGGTATATATTCACCAGAACGTTCTCTACGTGGTCGAATCCCTCAGCGAGGACGAGCGCGTGATTCTGCTCAGCCGCGCCAATCCGGACTTCTACACGCGAGCTATCGAAACCACCGAGGTGCGAGTGCTCGCCGAGCGGGCGCGCGTACGCTTCGAGGAGGCCCGCAGCGTAGGCCCCGGCGAAAGTTCCGACACCGTCCTCACGATGCACCGCGGCCAGGTTCAGGTCACCAACCAGGTGACCGGCTACAAACGTTTCTCGGTCTACGGCGGTGAGCACCTGGGTAACGAGCCCATGCCCATGCCCCCGGAGGTGCTCATCACCGAAGCCGTCTGGTTCACGTTCGAGCCCAGCTACCTCTTCGGGGCCGGAGTGACCGAAGAGGACAGCCCGGGCACCCTGCATGCCGCCGAGCACGCCGCCATCGGCCTGCTGCCCCTCATCGCCACCAGCGATCGCTGGGATCTGGGAGGGCTCTCCACGCTCTACCACGTCGATACCGGCCAGCCCACGATCTTCGTTTACGATGCCGCGCCGGGCGGTGCGGGCATCAGCGAGCGCGGCTTCAACGCGGTTCGGCGGTGGCTGAGCGCCACCCTCGAGGCCATCGAAAGCTGCGGATGCGAGCAGGGGTGCCCCTCCTGCGTACACTCGCCCAAGTGCGGTAATCGCAACGAGCCCCTCAGCAAGGCCGGCGCGATGGCCCTGCTGAGGGCCATGCTGAAGAGCATCGACGGAAGCACCGATACGGAAGAGGGGGCGACTCCCGGGATAGTCGCCAGGGATTAGAAAGCCGTCGAGGGCTAGACTCCCGAAGCTCAGTCCGTCGGTGGCGCTTCCTCCGCGGGCATCTCCTCGGGAGGGTCCTCAACCCCGGGGACTTCCGGGGCTTGCTCCCCCAGCGGGTGCGCGGCTCCCGCCCGGGCTCGCGCTCTCGCCGGGCCCAGCACGCTCATCGGGCCGCTGACCGGCACTGCGACCGTCACCTCCACGGTTTCGGGTCGGTCCGGGAAGATGCACGCCTCCAGCCGGGCGCCGTTCTTGACGGCCCATTCCTTGGCCACCTCGCAGGGGTCTCCGGGGGCAAGACCCCTGTAGGCGTCCGCCGCGGCCAGGGCGCTGAGATCGGCCGCGGAGGAGGCTCGTCGATTGGCGGAAACCACCCCGATGAGTCCGGCCACCGTCACCGTCATAATCAGCAGAACGGCCACGATGCCCAACGCGAGAACTGTGCCGCTGCCCTCCTCCCGGGACCCCGCGGATACCGGGTCGCCCGCCCTAGCCGGGGTCGCCGGAGTCGGCGCTGTGCCCTCCCGGTTCTTCCGGTTCATCGATGCCTCCTTCCTGTCGGGCGTGAGCCTCGGCTCGCAGGGTCCATCCCGTCGCGGAGCCGATAACGCCGGGAGCGGGACGGGTCACCACGACCTGCACCTGCGAGGCCTCGCCAGGCCCCCCGTTCGCCGCGCTCACCTGCACACTCTGCGCCGGGTCGATACGTTCGACGACCGCACGAATCTCAGCTTCCGAGTCGCCCCGGGCGGCGGCGCGGGCCGCCGCTCGGGCCGATTCTTCCAGCTTTACCTGGGCCACGCCGGTGGAGGCTGCCCCCAGGCAGAGGGCGAGCACCGCGGTCACGGCGGGCAGGGCCACCGCGAACTCGGCGGTTACGGAGCCCAGTTCCTCGGGCCGAGGGTTGCGCCTCCGAGACCTACCCACAATACGGCCCAAAATGACACGAACGGTCATTCTTTGTTCCTCCTTTCTGTACTGATATTCCAGGTGTTTCTACCGGTCATAATTAGGCCTGGCCCAATATCTTATAGCCCTATAGCAGGCCCGTGTTTCCCGCAATCGAGAGGGCGTTACGCACGATGTCCAGGAGCATTGAACGCACCTCGTCCGATTTGAGGATGACCACCAGCAGCCCCGCGAAACCAACCGCCGCAAGCATGACGATTCCGTACTCCGCGGTGGATGCGCCCTCCTCCACGTCACCGGCGGGGGCGTAACGTTCGGCTTCGTGCGTTTCACGCTCCGCAGCACCGAGAGTGGTGGAGAGCTCGAGCGGTTCGTCCCCGCATGAAGTCCCGTAACACCCGGTCGGTTCAGCGGGCTCAGTCCCATCTCCCGCAGCGCGCGAGCTACGTTCTTCGCCTTCGTCAAGTGCGCAACCCAGCGCGCAGCAGGTGGGGCCACAGGAGTCTAGGGTGCATCCCTCGGCCAGGGCACGGGCAATATTCAGAACGCGTTCTTCGCGCCGAGCCAGCTCCTGCGGGAGCCCCATCGGGGCCTCGCTCGAGGCGCCGGGCAGGGTAATCTTGGGGGCCTTCGTATCGGGCAATTCATCCCCGTCGAAGAGGTCCGCACATTCCTCGCGCAATTGTTTGAGGGTCGTGGCGATGGCAACCGAGAGCGGCACGGGCCCGAGGATAGTCTGGGCAGCCTCCGCCTCGTAGCGGTCGGCTTCGTTCTCTCCACGTCGTTCGGGGTAGGTGGGGGTCAGAATGTTCGTCATTGGTCTTCCTTTCTCAAGGTATTTGGGATTGCGCACCGAGCGGTTCGTTCAACTCGGCGCGAGAATGTGGGATCGTTCTCGCGGGGCCTACCCGGTGAGGGTCGGCAGGAGCGAAATGAGGATGGGCACGATGCCCAGGCAGATGAATGCCGGTAGGGAGCAGAGTCCGAGGGGCACGACCAGGGCAACCGAAAGTTTTCCGGCGGCCCGCTCCGCGGCGCGACGCTCACTCAGGCGTTGCGCGTCGGCGAGGGCCCTGAGCAGGGGCGCGCTCGGGCTACCGGCGGTGTAGGCCGGGGCGAGTGCGTCCCTCAGCGGACCCCAGCTTCCCGTGGCGGTTCCGGCCCAGGCCGCCTCCCAGGTGGCTCCCATCTGCAGTCGGCGGCATATCGCTCGCAGTTGCCCGCTGTTCAGGGCCTCGGCGAGAGCCGTCAGGGCCGAAAGTGGCGAGAGCCCGGCCCTCAGCTGCGCGGCGAGCAGCTCCAACATGAGAGCCGTGTCCACTCCGGGTGGAGCGCAGGCTTCCGTGTGCCCCAAAGAGCCGAAGCGTCGAGCCTCACGACCGGTCGGTTCCCTCGCGAGGTGCCCACCGAGTCGGACGGGCTGAGCGGCCGGGGAGCTCCTGCCCTCGCTCTCCTCCTCGGCTCGATGCACCAGCCGGGCCGTCCATCCTCGCCCTATCAGGGCCAGCGCGAGTCCGAGCAAGCCCGCGAGGGCACCAGCCACCGAGCCGGTGAGCACGCCCAGCGGATCGCTGCCCATCAACATTCCCAGCCCCAGCCCGATGAGCGGTAGCCACGAGAGGATTCGACCGGTAGCGCGAGGTGCCGCCAGCGCGCTCTGCCGTCCCAGGAGCGCATCGATACGTTCCTCGGCGTGCTCGGCGGCTCGCTCCAGACTGGTGGCCAGGGGCGCTCCGGCGTTTTCACTCATGCGCAGGCTGAGGGACAGGTCGCGCAGGCGTTCTCGGCTGTGAGGTCTCAGGCTGCGTTCGTCCTCGTCAAGAACCTGTTCGCAGGCCAGATGCGGCGATAGTCCCCAGGCCGCGGCGGTCTCCAGAGCCCGGATAAACCGGCGAATATCTTCACCGATCCGTGGGTGCTCTTCGGGGTACGAGAGGGATTGCACCGCCTCGTGCAGACTCATCCCCGACCGCAGGTTGAGGGCCAGGGAACGCAACACGAGTGGCCACACGCGCATCTCTTCGGCATCCGCTACGCCGGGGCGGCGATTCTTCCAGCGCTCCCGCAGGTTCAGCGATGCGGTTCGTGCGGCTCTCATGTTCTCCTCCTTTCCTGGGCGCCTCCGGCTGACTCCGACGGGGCTACCCCTCGACCGGGCTCCGGATTAATGGGAATCCTCCGCACCCGCAACCGCTCTTCGGGCCCCTCAACGTGCAGGCTATACACGCCCTCAATGCGGCGGCGGCCGCCCTGCTGCTCGAGGTGAATAATGCGCTCAAAAGCCGTCACCGTATGCAGAGCAACCGTTCTATAATCCAGGCCCGCGAGCGCGCCCAGGGCAATCAGCCGGCGAGGCACCGCCTCGGCACTATTGGCGTGCAGCGTGGTCCCGGCACCGCGGTGACCGGTATTCATGGCGGTCAGCAGGTGCACCACCTCCGCCCCGCGGCACTCCCCCACAACCAGGCGGTCCGGGCCCATGCGCAGGGCTTGCACGATGAGTTCGCCCAGGCCGATAGCGCCCGCCCCCTCTGAATTCGCGGCTCGGGTTCTAAGGGCAACGACCTGCTCGTGTTCGGGGGCGAGCTCCGGGGTGTCCTCCAGAATGACGATGCGCTCGGCTGGTTCACACAGCCCCAGCAGGGCGTTGAGGAGCGTCGTCTTACCGGTTCCCGTACCGCCGCTGATGACGAATCCACGGCGCTCGGCCACCATGCGACGCAGGTAGTCGGCGGTTGCGGCATCGCACAATCCGGCGCTGACGAGGCGGTTTAGGCCAGGGCGTTCCCTTGCCGGCAATCGGATGGACAGGCGGGTGCGCTCGCTCAGGGGCGGAATGATGGCGTGGATGCGTCGCCCCACCTCGTCGCTGACGTCGGTAGCCGGATGCGCGGTGTCCAGTTGCCCACCGCGGCGGCGAATAAGGCGCTCGGCCAAGGCACGCACTCGCTGCTCGTTGCCGAGGCTCAGGGCGACGGGGCGAACCTCACCGCCGATGCCCGCCCAAATATCGCAGGGTGAGTTCACGTAGATATCGGTGATGGCGGCGCCGAGTTTTTCCCCCGCTTCGAGGAGCAGATCGAGCGCGCCAAACCCGTAGAGCTCAGACCCCAGGTAACGCAGGGCGAGTTCTCGGTCGACGGGTACGTGTTCGACGCTGGGGTAGCTCCACGGGGCGGTCCCCCGTTCGGCGGCGCGCAGACCTGCGGGATGTGCAGTAAAAACGCCCGGCAGCTTCCCCGGCTTTCTCCGCAGGGATAGGGTACCCGAGAGGATCCGGGGCATAAAACGGTGCAGAATCCCCGGGGCTGTCCGGGACGGCCCCGGGAGCGCACCGGGCGGCGGGGCTCCGTCTATCTCGGCGATAACCTCCTCCACGACCTCCTCGAGGAGAGGACGTAACGGCGACTCGAAGAAGGGCTGTGCTGATGAGGGCCCGTTAAAGGCCGCGGCTCCGTCGAGCGCGAGGGAGCTGAATTCCGGGGAACGCAGGATGCGCTCCCTCGCCTGTACGGCCACGGCGCGGGCCCGGTAGTCTTCGGGCACCATCAGCGCGGGAACGCTCGCCCCGGTAGACACCCCGCTAGGCATAGGCACCCCGGGAGGCGCCCCAGCTGGCGGTGTGGGGGCAAGGCCCTGTTCCGACTCCCGCGGAGGAGTCTGCGCCCTCACGCGCGGCGGGTCAGCGAGTAGGGTGCGCTGCGGGTTCTGTAGCTGGTCGGTGGTCTTCATGGCTTCATCACACCACGAGAGGAAAACCCCCAAATATAGAACAATCGTTCTGTGGATAATTCCGGCTTAAACCCCGCAAAATCCGTTATCCACAGGGCATTTTTGTCTCTTCTCAGCCGCTCAGCCCCCGTTCCGACGGCTTTATGACGAAACGCGAAAACCGCACAGCCCCAGAGTCGTCCGCCCCAAAACTCGCTTACTCCAAAACTCACCCGCTTCAAGACCCGCCCCCGCTTCGCACAGCGCCCCTGTCTCACACGGCATCCCGGCCTCGCACAGCGCCCCCAGCCTCGCACAACCCCTTCAGCCGCTCAGCCGCTCCTACTATCCACAGGGTCGACGCCCCGTCACGGCCCGCACCCGGTCGTCACCGATAATGGAGCTATGTACATCCTTCTCAGCCCCGCCACCGGTGCGGACATCACGGCCCGCACCGGCACCGCGAATCAGCCCGTCACCGCCCGCATTGCGGCGGGCGTGCCCGCGCGCGGACGGGCGGAGAGCCCGGTGACGTCCTGGGGAGCTTTCCACTACGAAGACCCCACCGCCGAGCAGCTGGCCGACCCTTCCTTTATTCCGCAGATTCTGCGCGCAGACCGGGTCAGCGCCGCGAACCTGGCGGCCTACGTGCGCGAGGTTGAGCGGAGGGCCGAGCAGTCCCCGGACCGCCGACCCCCGCGCTGGATCTGGGCCGATACCCGCCACATCGCACCCCTGCTATTGCGGCGCGGGGTGCGCGTGCACCAGTGCTACGATCTGCGGCTCGTGCAGCGTATTCTGCGGACCGCAGCCACGCATCCCAGCCGCTTTGTCAGCTACGAAACCGAGCTGGACCTCTCGGAACTCACCGAGGCTCTCGAACCCCAGGGATACCTGCCGGTGGCCCGCCAAATTCAGGGGCAGGAGGAACTATTCGGCGCGGATTTCCTGAGCGGTGCCGCTCAGAAGAACGCCGGTTCAGCCGGTGCTTCCGCAAAGAATCCCGCGCAGGCCTCGGGGACCCACGATCTTCTTGAGCCGGCGCCTCACGAACCCTTCGAGGCACAGCTTTCGGCCGGGCCCGTCCGTCTTTTGCCGGAACACCCCGTCGTGCGCGCCCTCATGGGCGAATGGCTGGCCCAGGCGCGGGCCATCAGCTCCTCGAAGCATCCCGAACGTCTGCGATTGCTGGCGGCGGCCGAATCGGCGGGCGCCCTCGTCGCTGCCGAAATCGGGTACTACGGCATCCCCTTTAACGTGAGAGCTCACCACGAACACCTGCAGGAACTACTGGGCCCCCGGCCCGAGCCCGGCCAACGCCCACAAAAGATGCAGGAGCTGGTCGAAGAGATCCAGCGCATGCTGTTCATGCCCACGCTTAACCCCGACTCACCGCAGGAGCTTCTGCACGCCCTGCAGTCGGCGGGTCCCTCGGTGACGTCGACCCGGTCCTGGGAGCTCAAGAGCTGGGCGAAGGCCGTGCCCTCGCAGCGGCAGAAGCGGCAGGCCCTCATTGAACCGATTCTGCGCTACAAGAAGCTGTACCGTATCTGGACCGCCAACGGCTGGGCGTGGTCCGACACCTGGGTTTCTGAGGGCGCTTTCCGCCCGCACCTTGAGGTGGGCGGGGCCGCGACCGGGCGCTGGGGCGCTTCGGGCGGCGGCGCCCTGCAGCTTCCCGCCGAGATTCGGCAGACAATTCAGGCCCCCGAGGGGCAGATTCTGACGGTGACGGACGGCTCGCAGATTGAGCCGCGCATCCTGGCGGCCCTCAGCCGGGATGAGGCGCTCGCATCGGCCGGACGAGGCGCTGACCTGTACGCCGGCATCGCGGAGTTGGCGCGTCTCAAGGGCGTGGGGTTGACGGAGCGCGCCCACGCCAAGGTGGGCATGCTCGCCATCATGTACGGCGGACGCAGCGGCGAGATTGGGGCGCTTCTTCCGCACGTTGCGGCCCTCTTCCCGCAGGCCATGGAGTTCACGGAGCGGGCGGCGCGCATCGGTGAGGCGGGCGGTCAGGTGACGACTTTTCTGGGGCGCACTTCACCGCCGGTGAGCGATCGTTTTCGCGAGATTGTGGCGGATCGTTCTTCACCGGCGGCCGAATCGCGTGCGGTGTCGACCGCGCGTGCTCACGGCCGCATGACCCGCAACTTTATTGTTCAGGGAACCGCCGCGGAGTGGGCGCTGTGCTGGATGGGTTCGGTGCGCGCCCGCCTGCTGACGGAGACGATTTTCGGCATGCCCATGCGCACCCGCATCGTCTATTTTCTGCACGATGAGCTGCTGCTGTGCGGTCCGGAGCTGGAGGCCGAGCGCGTGGCTCGCATCGTGCGCGAGTGTGCGGCGGAGGCGGCGCGCCTGCTTTTCGGCAGGGTCCCGGTGGATTTTCCCGTCTCGGTGCACCACGTGCATGATTACTCCGAAGGTAAATAACCCGCGGCGGGCTGTGCGGGCCGCCGCGGGGTGGGGCCGCGTTCGTTTCCACCGGCTGGC
>ERZ1674170.152-NODE-152-length-13115-cov-11.844257_pt1 | contig 13115 bp, 7 predicted proteins | sample MGYA00581300_ERZ1674170 | MGnify/ENA primary metagenome ERZ1674170 (study PRJEB41354, sample SAMEA4873325) | human saliva metagenome | biome: human-associated habitat [ENVO:00009003]; feature: mouth environment [ENVO:08000002]; material: saliva material... | reverse complement strand
CCCCCTGAACCGCCCCTGATTGTGCCGGGGGTACCCCCGGCCTCGTCCCTGGACGTGCCACAATGGACACGTGAGTAGCACGGTCAACAACCCGCATCCGGGGTGGACGCCGCCGATTCCGGCACCGCCTGCCAGGCCCCCGCTTGCGCGCGCGACAGCCTCCAGCCCGGACATGCCTGCCCCCTGGATGGCGGGCGTGTGCTCGGGCCTGGCCGTGCACCTGGGCGTCCCGGTCATGGTGATCCGCGGCGGCCTCATCGCCCTGACTTTTCTCGGCGTCGGCGCGGTCGCCTACCTGTGGCTGTGGGTGACGGTCCCCGAGGATTCGCCCGAGGCCTCGGCGGCGGGCACGCTCAGCCCCGGCCTCGTGCGTGTGCGTCAGGAGAGGGCCGCCCAGGTCGCGCGTAACCGTATGATCGTCACGGGCGTGGCTCTGCTGGTTGCCGCGGTGCTTGGCGCGATCCTGAACGCGACGAGCGCCCTTGAGTGGAGCGACATGGGTTCCATCGTGTCGATCATCGCGGGTATCACTCTGGTGTGGAGCCAGAGCCGCGAGGTGCGCAATTGGCGCTCGGTGCGCTTTATCGGTGCGGTCGTGGGCGGTATTGCGCTGCTGAGCCTCGGCGTCGTCATGGCCGCCTCGCGTGACAACCCGCCCGTCATCCTGCTGCGTGGCGGTCTCATTGGTGCTGCCCTGGTTGCCGGTGTTCTCTTTGCGCTTGTCCCCATGTGGCTGCGTACGACGAAGGATTTGTCCGAGGCCCAGGCACAGCGGGTGCGCGAGGCTGAGCGCGCCGACATTGCCGCACACCTGCACGACTCCGTGCTTCAGACGCTGACTCTGATTCGCGCCTCCGCCGAGGACCCGGCGCGCGTGCGCGCCATCGCCCTGACCGAGGAACGCGAGCTGCGCGCCTGGCTGTACACGGGCCACGCGCAGGCCGCTGACTCTCTCGAGGCCGCCGTCACCGAGGCCGTTGTCGGCGTCGAGAGCCGCTACGGTGTGCCGATCAGCGTCGTTACCGTGGGCGACATGCGGCCCGGCCCGGGCGAGCTTGCCCTCGTCGCGGCTCTGGCCGAGGCCTGCCAGAACGCCGTGCGCCACGGTGCCCCGCCCGTCTCCGTCTACGTCGAGGTGCGCGCCCGCGTCGTCGAGGCCTTCGTGAAGGACAACGGCGAGGGCTTCGACCCCGCCACCATCGCGGCCGACCGCCACGGCGTGCGCGACTCCATCGTCGGGCGCATGCGCAGGGCCGGGGGAAGCGCCACAATCCGCGCCCTGGCCCACGGCACCGAAATTGCTCTGAGCGTGCCACGCTCCGATATCCTGGAAGAAACAGCCCCCACCGGGAGGACACAGTGACCATCCGCATCCTTGTCATCGACGATCACCCCATGGTTCGCGCCGGGGTGCGCTTCGAACTTGAACACTCCGGGGCCGACCTTGAGATCGTCGGTGACGCCGCCGACGTCGAAGGCGCCATCGCAGCGTGCCGCGCCCTGACCCCCGACGTTGCTCTCCTTGACGTGCACCTGCCCGGCGGCAACGGCGGCGGCGGGGCCGAGGTCGCCAGCTCCTGCCGCGACATCGACGGCCTGCACTTCCTGGCACTGTCCGTCTCAGACTCCGCCGAGGACGTCGTCCAGGTCATCCGCGCGGGCGCTCGCGGGTACGTCACTAAGTCGATCTCCACGCCCGAGCTGGTCGAGGCAATCAACCGCGTCGCCGCCGGCGACGCCGCCTTCAGCCCGCGCCTAGCCGGTTTCGTGCTGGACGCCTTCGGGACGGGGGAGGTTTCGACGACCGACTCTGAGCTGGATCTGCTGTCCGCGCGCGAGCAGGAGGTCATGCGCCTTATTGCTCGCGGCTACACGTACAAGGAAGTCGCCCACGACCTGTTCATCTCCATCAAGACCGTCGAGACGCACGTCAGCTCGGTCCTGCGCAAGCTCCAGCTCTCCAACCGCAATGAGCTGACCCGCTGGGCCATGCAACGACACATCGTGTGAGGTCAGCCCCCTTTTGTATGCGCCGATCATCGCCCGCTGGTCCGGCGTGCCTACAATGGAATCCCGAGAGCGTGACAGCGCCTGACCGCCCCGCACGGACGGCCTCTTTTATTTCCGCGACCTCGGAGGACGCATGCACCGCATCGGTTTTGACAGTGATCAGTACGTCGAGATGCAGTCTCGGCACATTGCCCAGCGACGCAGTGAATTCGGCGGCAAGCTGTATTTGGAGTTCGGCGGCAAGCTGATCGACGACATGCATGCCTCGCGTGTTCTGCCCGGTTTCACGCCCGACAACAAGGTGCGTATGCTGCGCGAACTGGCCGACGAAGTCGAGATCATCGTCGCCGTCAACGCCAAGGATTTCGCGCGCCGCAAGGTCCGCGCCGACATGGGAACCACCTACGACGACGAGGTTCTGCGTCAGATCGACGAGTTCCGCGAGCGCGGCCTGTACGTCGGCTCCGTTGTCATCACCCAGTGGACGGACGACAACAAGGCGGCCGCCGAGGTCAAGGAGCGCTTTGAGAAGCTCGGCATCCGCGTCTACCGTCACTTCCCGATTCCCGGCTACCCCTCGGACGTCGAGCGCATCGTCTCGGACGAGGGTTACGGCGCGAACGAATACGTTCAGACCAGCCGTGACCTCGTGGTTGTGACTGCTCCCGGCCCGGGATCCGGCAAGATGGCGACCTGCCTGTCGCAGCTGTATCACGACCACAAGCGCGGCATTGAGTCGGGGTATGCGAAGTGGGAGACCTTCCCGATCTGGAATATTCCCCTTGATCACCCGGTGAACATCGCCTACGAGGCCGCCACGGCCGACCTGGACGACGTCAACATGATTGACCCCTTCCACCTGGAGGCCTACGGGATCAAGACGGTTAACTACAACCGCGATGTGGAGATTTTCCCGGTCTTGAGCCGCCTGTTCGAGAAGATCCTCGGCGCTTCCCCGTACAAGAGTCCCACGGATATGGGCGTGAACATGGCTGGCAATTGCATCGTCGACGACGAGGCCTGCAAGGAGGCGTCGCGCCAGGAGATCATCCGCCGCTACTACAAGGCCCTCGTGACCGAGAAGAAGGAGATGAGTGAGCCGGTGCAGTCGGCTCGCATCTCCCTGCTGATGAGCCGCGTCGGCGTGGGTCGCATGGACCGCCCGGTCGTGCGCCCCGCCCTGGAACTCGCTGAGGCTACAGGTCAGCCGGCTGCCGCAATGGAGCTGCCCGACGGCCAGATCGTCACGGGTAAGACGTCGGCGCTGCTGGGCTGCTCCTCGGCGATGCTGCTCAACGCGCTCAAGAAGCTCGCGGGCCTGCCCGACGAGGTCCAGCTCCTGGCCCCGCAGTCGATCGAGCCGATCCAGCGCCTCAAGACTCACGACCTGGGTTCTCGCAACCCGCGCCTGCACACGGACGAGGTCCTCATTGCGCTCGCGGTCAGCGCGAACGGCGACGACAACGCGCGACGCGCTTTGGATAAGCTGAGTTCGCTGCGTGACTGCGATGTGCACGAGTCGGTCATTCTGGGTCCCGTGGACGAGGGCATCTTCCGCTCCCTGGGCATTCAGGTGACGACGGAGCCGGTATACGCGACGAAGTCGCTGTACCGCAAGAAGTAATCACTTCGACGAGGCCGGGGCTTTCTGTCGCGTATGAGCGCGGGGAGGCCCCGGCCTCGTCGCGAACCGCCTTTCGTGGTTGGTGCCACCCGGGGCGGGGGTCGCAGGTGAGGGTGGGGCGGTTTAGGCTTGGAGGCGATGAGTGATGCGACTTCTTTGCCTGACCTTGGTTTCTTGATCGGCTCCGATGGGAGATTCCAGGACGACTACGTGCCGCCGGAGGTGCCCGCCTTCGACGTGGAGGACGCCCTGGGAGCCGATTACGATGACTGGCCCGAGAGCGCTGTGCCCGGCGGCGAGTCGGGGGAGTCTTCCGCGTGGGAGCCTGCCCAGGCCTCGTTCGAGTCCTCCTGGAATCAGCCCCAGCGCCCCCGCGTGGACCCCGATTCCCTCACGCGCGGCCTGAATGATCGCCAGCGCGAGGCGGTCACTCACGCGGGATCGCCGCTGCTGATCCTGGCGGGCGCGGGTTCCGGCAAGACGCGCGTTCTCACGCACCGCATCGCCTACCTGCTGGCCACGGGTCGAGCGCGGGCGGGGCAGATCCTCGCGATCACGTTCACGAACAAGGCAGCCGCCGAGATGCGCGAACGGGCGGGTTCCCTCGTGGGGGACGACGCGCGGCGCATGTGGGTGTCGACCTTCCATTCGGCGTGCGTGCGCCTGCTGCGCTACGAACACGAGGCGGCGGGCCTGTCCTCGTCGTTCACGATCTACGACGCGCAGGACTCTCAGCGCCTCATCCAGATGGTCCTCAAGGCACAGGACGTCGACATTAAGCGCTTCACCCCGAAGATGGTGGCGGCGCGCATCTCGGACGCGAAGAACGAGCTGATCGGCCCGGCGCGCTACGCGGACCTGGCGGGCAAGGACCCGGTGTCGCGTATCGTCGCGGCAGCCTACGTCGAGTACGACAAGCGTATGCGCGCCTCGAACGCGCTGGATTTCGACGACCTCATCATGCGCACGGTTGAGCTGCTGCGCGATAATCCGCTGATCGCCGAGCACTATCACCGGCGCTTCCGTCACATCCTGGTCGACGAGTACCAGGACACGAACCACGCCCAGTACGTCCTCGTGAGAGCCCTCGTGGGCGACGGATCCGATGGGGTGACGCCTGCGGAGCTGACGGTCGTCGGTGACTCCGATCAATCGATCTACGCCTTCCGCGGGGCCACGATCCGCAACATCGAAGAGTTCGAGCGCGACTTCGCGGGCGCGCGCACCATCCTGCTCGAGCAGAACTACCGCTCGACGCAGAACATCCTGTCGGCCGCGAACGCCGTCATCGCCCGCAACACGGGGCGCCGTGCGAAAAACCTGTGGACGGCCTCGGGCGACGGCGCGCTCATCACCCTGGACGCCGCGGACTCCGAGCACGACGAGGCGCGCTTCGTCGTCGGCGAGATTGATCGCCTGGCCGAGGCCGGCACCGACTGGGGCGACATCGCGATCTTCTACCGGACGAACGCCCAGTCCCGCGCGCTCGAAGAACTCCTCGTGCGCCAAGGCATCCCGTATCGCGTCGTCGGCGGCACCCGCTTCTACGAGCGCCGCGAAATCAAGGACGCGCTGGCCTACCTGCAGGTCATCTCCAACCCCGACGACACGGTCGCCGCCCGCCGCATCCTCAACGTCCCCAAGCGCGGCATCGGCGCCAAGGCCGAAGAAGCCATCGCCGCGCATGCCGCCCGCTATGGCATCTCGTTTGGTGCGGCCCTGCGCCACCTGTGGGTGCGCGCCGGGTGCCCCGCCGGCGAGGGCGAGGGGATCGACATCGACGCGCTCGCTCGTTCCACGTCCCCAGACGAGGCCTCAGCCGGGTCTTCGGCTCCCACGTCCTCCGCTCAGGGGGCGGGGGAGAACCCAGCGGCAAGCGCCGCTGAGGATGAGAGCGCGGCTGCGGCCCCGGCCTCGTCCCGGACGACGCCGGAGGCAACCGGAGCTGCGGATCCTGCTCGCACCCCTGATCCCGCGAGCGTGCCCGATCCCGCGAGCGTGCCCGATCCCGCGAGTGTGCCCGAGGTCGTGGGCATCACCTCGCGCGCTGCGAAGTCGGCGGCCGCTTTCTGGGGACTCATCGAGACGCTGCGCGTTGCTGAATCCCGCGGCGCTTCCCAGGCCGACATCCTCGAAGGGGTCCTCGACCGCACGGGCTACCTCGCGGAGCTGCGCCGCAGCGACGATCCGCAGGACGCCTCGCGCGTCGAAAACCTGGCGGAACTGCACTCGGTCGCGGGTGCCTTCGCGGCCGACGCGCCCGGCGGCACCCTCGCGGACTTCCTCGAGCGCGTCGCTCTCGTCGCCGACTCGGACCAGGTGCCCGCGGAGGGCGAGCGCGGCGGGCAAGTCACCCTTATGACCGTGCATACCGCCAAGGGCCTCGAATTTCCGGTCGTGTTCGTTACCGGCATGGAGGACGGCACCTTCCCGCACCAGCGCAGCCTCGGGGACGAGAGCGAGCTGGAGGAGGAACGCCGCCTGGCGTACGTGGCCATCACGCGTGCGCGCGAACGCCTCTACCTGACGCGCGCGGCCGTGCGTAGCGCCTGGGGGACTCCGCAGGAGATGCCGCCGTCGCGATTCCTCGACGATATCCCCGCTGAGCTGCTCGACGTGCGCCGCGCCGCCACCTCGGGGGAGCGCATGCGTGCCTCCTACGGCGGATCCTACGGGTCCGGATCGTACGGCTCAGGTTCCCACGGGCGCTCGCGCGGATCCGATGGGCACGACCCGTGGGGCGATACCGACACGGGCGCCTTCGGGTCGGGGCGCCGGGGCGCGGCCGCCCAGCCGTCCGGCGTGCGCAAGGTGACCCGCATGGGCGTGGCCTCCGCCGCTAAGCCCGCCGACGACAAGCCGGTGCTCTCGCTCAAGGTCGGGGACCGCATCAAGCACGCGACCCTGGGGGTCGGCACCGTGACCGGCGTCGAAGGGGAAGGGCCGCGCACCGTGGCTCGCATCCGTTTCGACATGGGCGAGAAACGCCTCCTCGTACGCATGGCCCCGATGGAAAAGATTTCCTAGGGTTTCCTCCTCGGGGGCGGGCTGCTTGGTGTGCCCGTGGACGGCGGCCCGCCCGCGAGCCGTCCGCGCTGCGAGCTTCGCTCGGCGCGTCGGATCCTCGTGGCGCGAAAATCCCCCCGTTTGGCGACGGTGAGATTGCAGTTCGAGGTGGTGTTGTGCCCAAAGTGCAGACCACCTCGGCGAAAGACGCTGGAAACGGGCTGTTATGGGCGAGGTGGTCTGCGTTTTGGGCAAAACTGTGTTGGCCATGGTGTGTTGTTCGCACACAAGCCCTCTGTTCTGAGCGCTAACCCTCTATATCGCACGTAAACCCGCTCATTGGAGTGTGGGCTGGGCTGCCCATGCTCGCATTAGCTGGTTAACGTGTGGATTAGAGGACCCACGTGCAGGTTAGCGGGTTAACGTGCGCATGAAGGAACCTAGGCTGCCACTTGTCGGGTTAACGTGTGCAACGAAGTGTGTCGATTCGTCACGAATTGGGCCATGTGTATACGGGAACGACATCCATGCTCGACCGCCGCCAAAGGATTCATGGCGCGTGCTGTCATGCTGCATTGAGAAATGTCAGGTGGCCGGGGCACCACAAACTGTCCGCCCCAACGACGCCAGCAGCCCACCTCGCAACGCAAAGCAACGTCAAAGGAAGAGAGTGCTCGGGTCAAGGCTGCAACAAGCCTTGATAATGTGCGGGAACGAGGGCATTCTCACCGGTCCCACGTTAGAATTATTGCGCTGACCACACCACGTTCAACGGAGGGAATAAGGTGGATCTTTACGAGTACCAGGCTAGGCAGATGTTCAAGGAGCACGGGGTGCCCGTGCTTGACTACCGCCTGGCGTCGACCCCCGAGGAGGCGCGTGAGGGTGCGCGCGAGCTGCTGGCGGAGGGTGCCTCCCTGCTGGTTGTCAAGGCTCAGGTGAAGACGGGTGGGCGCGGCAAAGCCGGTGGCGTCAAACTCGCTCACACCGCCGACGAGGCCTACGAGAAGGCTGAGGCGATCCTCGGCCTCGACATTAAGGGCCACATCGTTAAGAAGGTCATGATTGCGGTTGGCGCGGACATCGCCGCCGAATACTACTTCTCGATCCTGCTGGACCGTTCGAACCGCCGCCACCTGGCGATGTGCTCGCGCGAGGGCGGCATGGACATCGAGACCCTTGCGAAGGAACGCCCCGAGGCTCTGGCTCGCGTGCCTCTCGACCCGGTCGTCGGCATCGACGCCGAGGTCGCCCGCCGTATCGCCACGGAAGCGGGTTTCGACGAGGCCACGGCGCAGGCCATCGCCCCGGTCCTCGAGACCCTGTGGACCGTCTACCGCGATGAGGACGCGACCCTGGTTGAGGTCAACCCGCTGGTCTCCAGCCCCGATGGCTCCGTGTGGGCTGTCGACGGCAAGGTGACCCTTGACGACAACGCGCGCTTCCGCCACCCTGGCCACGCCGAGCTGGTGGACGTGGCGACGCAGGATCCGCGCGAGGCCACCGCGAAGGCGGCGGGACTCAACTATGTGCGCCTGGAAGGCCAAGTTGGCGTGATCGGTAACGGCGCGGGCCTCGTCATGTCGACGCTCGACGTGGTCGCGATGGCCGGCGAGGAGTTTGGTGGCATGAAGCCCGCGAACTTCCTGGACATTGGCGGCGGTGCCTCGGCTGAGGTCATGGCTAAGGGCCTGGACATCATCCTCGGCGATGAGCAGGTTCGTTCCGTGTTCGTCAACGTTTTCGGCGGCATCACCGCCTGCGACCAGGTCGCTCGCGGCATCATCGGCGCGCTCGAGACGCTGGGGGATGCGGCCTCCAAGCCGTTGGTCGTGCGCCTCGATGGCAACAAGGTTGAGGAAGGGCGCGCGATCCTCGAGCAGGCCGCGCACCCGCTCGTCCACATGGAAGAAACGATGGATGGGGCGGCCCGGCGCGCAGCCGAGCTCGCAGCCCAGGAGCCGTCGAAGTAACGACCCGAGAACCGCAGGAGAACACCCATGACTATTTTCGTCAACTCTGACACCCGGGTCATCGTCCAGGGCATGACCGGTGCCGAGGGCCGCAAGCACACCCAGCGTATGCTCAGCGCCGGCACGGCCATCGTGGGCGGTACGAACCCGCGCAAGGCCGGCACGACCGTCACTTTCGACGTGCAGGGCTACGGCCCGGGCGCGGACAAGGTCACCGACGGCCAGGTCGAGATCCCCGTCTTCGGCACGGTCGCCGAGGCCCGCGAGGCCACTGGCGCGAACGCCTCCGTCATCTTCGTCCCCCCGGCCTTCGCGAAGGGCGCTGCCCTGGAGGCCATCGAGGCGGGTATTGAGACGATTGTTCTCATCACCGAGGGCATCCCCGTCCAGGACTCGACCATCGTCGTTGAGCGCGCGCTCGAGGCGGGCGTGCGTTTGATCGGCCCGAACTGCCCCGGCATCATCTCGCCCGCGCAGGCGAACCTGGGCATTACTCCGGCGGACATCACGGGTCCTGGCCGACTCGGCCTCGTCTCGAAGTCCGGCACGCTGACCTACCAGCTCATGTACGAGCTGCGCGACTTTGGCTTCACGACGTGCCTGGGCATCGGCGGTGACCCGGTCGTGGGCACCACCCACATTGACGCGCTGGCTGCTTTCGAGGCGGATCCCGATACGGATCTCGTCATCATGATCGGCGAGATCGGCGGCGACGCCGAGGAGCGCGCGGCCGCGTGGATTCAGGAGAACATGACGAAGCCCGTCGTTGCTTACATTGCTGGCTTCACTGCCCCCGAGGGTAAGACGATGGGCCACGCGGGAGCGATTGTCTCCGGTTCGTCCGGCACGGCCGCGGCGAAGGCGGAGGCGCTCGAGGCCGTGGGGGTGCGCGTGGGTCGCACTCCTTCGCAGACGGCGCAGATCGCTCGTGAGATCCTCTCGCGATAACGTCACAGCTTGAATCGGCCCGGGGTCGGCGTGCAGTGTCGCGGCCCCGGGCCGATTCTGTCACCATTGGCCTGTGAGTGAGCGCATCAGAGAAGTACCGATCACCCGACGGACGACGACCACGTATGTGGCGGGTCGAGCGACCATTCGCGTCAGGGTCCCGAAGGGATGGGCGCGTGGCCTCGTTGCGGGCGTGGAGGCGGCCTTCGCGGGGTGGGCGATTACGACCGTGACCACGATGGTCGTCTACCTGTCGCTGCGCTCGAACACGTGGATGAGTGACACGTTGCCGCGTGATGCGCTGGCGTTGGGCGGTGACCTGTGGGTGGCGACCCTGGGGGGTACGTCGGTGGACGGGGGAGTGTCTTACCGTGTGATTCCGACGCTTTTTGGTGCGCTGTTGATCCTCCTTGTGCGGCTTTTGTTGCGTACGACGACGGGGTTTCCGCGGTCGTCGGCGTTGTTTGCGGTGCCCGGGTTCCTCCTGACCGCGTGGTTTCTGGCGGGTACGTCGGGGGTTCATTCGCAGTGGTGGACGGGCACGGTCGGCGCGATTCTGATTCCTCTCATCGGGTCGGGTTGGTTCGTGGTGTCCAGTTATTCGCGTGATTCTGAGGCTCCGTCGATGCAGCATTGGATTTCCGGTGGCTTCAAGATGGGTGGCCTCGTGAGTCTGGTGACGGTGGTCGCGGCTGCTGCTGCGGCGGTGGTGGCGCTGGTGGCGGGCTGGGGTCGTGCGAGTGGCATCCAGGAGCTGCTCGGCGCCTCGTCGCTGGTGGATACGATGTTTATTGTGGGCGCGCAGGCGCTGTTTGCCCCCACGGCGATGGCCTGGGCGGCGGCCTGGTGGTCGGGCGCGGGTTTCATGACGGCGACGGATTCGTTGCATTCGCCGACGGTCGTGGATGCGGGGCCGATTCCGCCGATTCCGCTGCTGGGGACGGTCCCGGAGACGGCTCCCGGCAGCTGGGTGGTTTTTGTGCCGGTCGTGTTGGGTATTGCTTGTGGCGTTGCTTCGGCGCGCGTGTATCGGCGTTCTCACCTGTTGCATCAGAGCGCACAGGGTGTCCTGGCCTCGGTTGTGTTTGTTTCGATTGTTGCGCTGTGGATGTGGAGCGCGACGATGAGCATGGGGTCGGTACGCTTGGCGTTCATGGGGCCGCTTGTGGGGCGGTCGACGTTGTATTTGTTCGTGGAGATTGCGCTGCCGGCGATGCTCGTGCCGCTTGTCACGCATCCGACGACGCTGGCTTTGGTGGGGCAGAGTGCGGGCCGCGTGCGCTCCGAGGGTGAGGCCCTGCGCCGCCGCCACGCTGAGCGTTTGTCGCGTGAGGCGGCCACGGCCTCGTTGATCGAGGGGGACGAGGCCTGGGCTGAGCGCGGGGATGACGCGGGGTCGGCGGACGCGACGGAGGTCGGTGAGCCGTGGGCTGAGTCCGCTGAGGCCGTTCAGCCCGACAAGCCGCGGGCCGCGTGGAGGAACCGTGCGGCGTGGGCTGAGTCGGTGAAGGCGGCGAAGCGGCGGGTCAGGCGTCAGAAGCGCGTGGCGTGGGCTGAGCCCGCTGACAAGGATGACGAGGGTGACACGGATGACCCCGAGGCGAAGGGGACGAAGGGTGAGGGCCTGAACTAGACTGGGAGGTGCCGCGACTGGCGAGGGTGGATCACCACCGGGGAGCGGCTGCATGTCCCGCGAGGCGTCGCCCGCCTGGGCGCCTGGGTTTGGTCTCAACCTGGAGGAACTATGTCCGTCTCCCTGGACAACCTGGAACCCATCGACGTGCGCCCCATTAAGCGGGCCCTGATTTCCGTGTATGACAAGACGGGCCTGGAGGACCTTGCGCGCGCGCTGGGCGAGGCCGGTGTGGAGATCGTCTCCACTGGCTCGACGGCTGCTCGCATCGCGGCCGCGGGTGTGGCTGTTACCCCGGTTGACGACGTGACCGGCTTCCCCGAGGTGCTTGAGGGGCGCGTGAAGACCCTGCATCCCTTCATTCATTCCGGCATCCTGGCCGACCAGCGTAAGGCTGCGCACCGCGAGCAGATCGCGCAGTTGGGCATTCGGGCGTTCGACCTGGTCGTGTGTAACCTGTACCCCTTCCAGGACACGGTTGCATCGGGCGCATCCTTTGACGAGTGCGTTGAGCAGATCGATATCGGCGGCCCTTCGATGGTGCGCGCCGCCGCGAAGAATCATCCGTCGGTCGCGGTCGTGACTTCTCCGGAGCGTTACGCGGAGGTCGCCGAGGCCGTGGCGGGGGAGGGCTTCACCCTCGAGCAGCGCCGCGTGCTGGCCGCCGAGGCTTTCGCCCACACGGCGACCTATGATCTGGCGATTGCCGGCTGGTTTGCCGACGAGCTGGGTCTTGAGGACGTGCGTGAGACGCTGGATGACGCCGCAGAAGCACACCTGGACGCCTCGGATGCGGCGTTCCTGGAGTCGCTGGGCTACGAGGCGGGCGAGGACTACGTGGTGGAGGTCGCCGAGGAGGAGGGGCAGGCCGCGGGTATGCCCGTGTTCGTCGCTGACGCGTTCGAGCGCGTGGAGTCGCTGCGCTACGGCGAGAACCCGCACCAGGGTGCGGCCGTGTACCGCGAGATCGACGAGGCCTTCGAGGATGAATCCTTCGACGAGGAGGCCTTGGCCCCGGGCATCGCGAACGCGCGCCAGCTGCACGGCAAGGCCATGAGCTTCAACAACTACACGGACGGCGACGCCGCGCTGCGCGCCGCCTACGATCACGAGCGCCCCTGCGTGGCGATCATCAAGCATGCGAACCCCTGCGGCATCGCGGTGGCCGACGATGTGGCCGAGGCGCACCGCCTGGCGCACGCCTGCGATCCCGTGTCGGCGTTCGGCGGCGTGATCGCCGTGAACCGACCGGTGACCGTGGAGCTGGCCCGCCAGATCGTCCCGATCTTCACCGAGGTTGTGCTGGCCCCCGATTACGAGGAGGGTGCGCTCGAGGTGCTCTCTGCGAAGAAGAACCTGCGCGTCCTGCAGGTCGAGCCCCCGGCTCGCGGTTCGTATGAGTTCAAGCAGATCAGCGGTGGCCTGCTGGTCCAGGAGCGCGACGATATTGACGCGCCCGGTGATTCCCCGGAGAACTGGACGCTCGCGGCCGGCGCTCCTGCCGACGAGGCGACGTTGGCGGACCTGGAGTTCGCGTGGCGCACGGTGCGTGCGGTGCGCTCGAACGCGATTCTGCTGGTCAAGGATGGTGCGTCTGTGGGCGTGGGTATGGGCCAGGTGAACCGCGTGGACTCGTGCAAGCTGGCGGTTGAGCGCGCGAATACGCTGGGTTCGCGCTCGACGGGTGACGCGGCGGCTTCCAACGTGGACAGCGCGGGCGGCGCTCGCGCGTCCGAGGTCGTGGCCGAGGCGCCTGAGCAGCGTTCCATTGGTGCGGTCGCCGCGTCGGATGCGTTCTTCCCCTTCGCCGATGGCCTGCAGGTGCTCATCGACGCGGGCGTGAAGGCCGTCGTTCAGCCTGGTGGCTCCGTGCGTGACCAGGAGTCGATTGACGCGGCGAACGCTGCGGGCATCACGATGT
>ERZ1674170.144-NODE-144-length-13470-cov-11.384420_pt1 | contig 13470 bp, 11 predicted proteins | sample MGYA00581300_ERZ1674170 | MGnify/ENA primary metagenome ERZ1674170 (study PRJEB41354, sample SAMEA4873325) | human saliva metagenome | biome: human-associated habitat [ENVO:00009003]; feature: mouth environment [ENVO:08000002]; material: saliva material... | reverse complement strand
CCAATCGATGTTGTTGCGTGGAAGCGGTCAGTACAACGGTAATACGGACCGCCATGTGTGGTCACCCCCGATGAGGCGACGTCTTATTGTTTGGAGCGAAACGCTCCTATGCGCGACGCCAGACAAGCGACATTAGTCCCCCGCCTACTGTGAGCGAACACTCACACGTGCGTCACTGCGTCTTAGGGCCATTCGTTCCCCCGCCCATCAGCGAGGACACGTCGGGGTCCTTCGGAGCGGCGACTGCGTCTCCGTACAATGGGACCTCCGGGGTGTTGGTTCCGCCGAGGGAGGGCTGAACGAAGCGCGGGTTGAGGATGGCACCGGAGTTCTTCTGCGCCTCTGCCAGGGCGGCGGATGCGATCTTTCCAGCCGTCGGATCGACCTGAGCCTGCGCGTTGATAAGCTGACTGATCGTCTCAGATTCGAAGATGGCGCGGGTCGCACGCCCCATCGTGGCGGGCACAGCGCCTCCAGCCTGTGCGACATCCTGCGCGATCAGCGCGTCAACCTGTTCGTCGGTGACGGTAATGCCCACGCTGGCACCTGCGGCGGCCAGGGCTTCACTATTCATCAGACTCGTACGGATCCCATACTCGGTATCCACCGACTTCGTGAGCTTCATGTCGAACAGCTCCTGGGCGGCTTCCTTGATGTCCGCGTTGGAGTATGTGACTCCCGACGAGGTGATGACGGCAGCGCCGGGATGGGCGGAGCACGCCCCCATTCCCAGTCCTGCGGCCACGATCAGGGCGGCGGTGGCGAGCTGGCGTGTGTAGCGCACGAGCGTTCCTTCCTCAGATGTGTTGCGACGCAATAGGACCAGTGTATTCCACCACAGGCACTACTCGCCAAAAGGCACAAGAATCTTGGTCACCAGCGTCTCCACCCACTCCAGGAGCGGGCCATCGGTGAGCGGGGCCCCGCCGACGCGCGAGGTGAGCGGGAGGGGCACGAGGACCTGACGGACAGCGGCCTTGATGACCGTTCCGGGGTGCAGACGCTTGAGGCGCATCACCTGGGAGTCGCGCAGCTCGACGGGCGAGACGCGCAGGTACTTGCCCTGAGTGACAATCTCCGTGATCCCCGCGCGGCGCACGGTCTCGCGCAGGCGGGCGACCGCGAAGAGCAGGTCGACCTGGGGAGGAATCGGGCCGTAGCGGTCGACGAGTTCCTCGCGCACGTCCTTCTCCTGCTCGGGGGTGGTCGTGGCCGCGATCTTGGCGTAGACCTCGAGGCGCAGGCGTTCGCCGCGCACGTAGCCCTCAGGAATGTGCGCATCCACCTGCAGGTCCATGCGCACGTCCGCCTTCTCCGCGGGTGCATCGCCACGGTAGGCGGCCACGGCGTCGGAGACCATGCGCACGTACAGGTCGAATCCGACGCCTTCGACATGGCCGGACTGGGCGCCACCCAGGAGGTTACCGGCACCTCGGATCTCGAGGTCGCGCTGGGCCACGGCCAAGCCCGCGCCCAGCTCGGTGTTCGCCGCGATTGTTTTCAGGCGCTCGTGCGCGGTCTCGGTCAGGGCCTTATCACCCGGGTAGAAGAAGTACGCGTAGGCGCGTTCGCGGCCTCGTCCGACGCGCCCGCGCAGCTGGTGGAGCTGGGAGAGGCCGAAGGTGTCGGCGCGGTCAACGATGAGCGTGTTCGCGTTGGAGATGTCTAGGCCGGTTTCGACGATGGTCGTGCACACGAGGACGTCGAACTCGTGGTTCCAGAAGTCCTGGATGACGGCCTCGAGCTGGTGTTCGTTCATCTTGCCGTGGGCGGTGCGCACGCGGGCCTCGGGGACCAGCTCGGAGATGTGGGCGGCGACCGAGGAGATCGAGTCGACACGGTTGTGCACGTAGAACACCTGCCCATCGCGCAGCAGCTCGCGCCGGATTGCGGCGCTGACCTGGGCGTCCGTGTAGGCACCGACGAAGGTCAGGACGGGCTGGCGCTCCTCGGGCGGGGTCTGGAGGATCGACATCTCGCGGATGCCGGAGATCGCCATCTCGAGGGTGCGTGGGATGGGGGTGGCGGACATGGATAGGACGTCCACGTCGGTGCGCAGGGCTTTGAGGGTTTCCTTGTGTTCGACGCCGAAGCGCTGTTCCTCGTCGATGATGACCAGGCCGAGCTTCTTGAAGGAGACGGTGCCGGTCAGCAGCGAGTGTGTGCCGATCACCAGGTCGACTTCGCCCGAGGCCAGGCCCGCCTTGACTTCCTCGGTTTCCTTCGGGGTCGAGAAGCGCGACAGGGTACCAATGCGCACGGGGAAACCGGCGTAGCGCTCGGCGAAGGTCTCGGCGTGCTGGGTGACCAGCAGGGTCGTGGGCACGAGGACCGCAACCTGGTAGCCGTCCTGGATGGCTTTAAAGGCGGCGCGCACGGCGATTTCGGTCTTTCCGTAGCCGACGTCGCCGGTGAGCAGGCGGTCCATGGGGACAGGTTTTTCCATGTCGGCCTTGACCTCGTCGATGGTGACGAGCTGGTCGGGTGTCTCGACGTAGGGGAAGGCGTCCTCGAGTTCGCGCTGCCAGGGCGTGTCGGGTCCGAAGGCGTGCCCCTTGGTCTGCTGGCGCACGGCGTACAGGCGGATGAGTTCCTTGGCGACCTCGTTGACGGCCTTCTTCGCGCGAGCCTTCGTCTTCGCCCAGTCAGCCCCACCCATCTTGGTGAGGGAGGGTTCGTCGGATCCCGTGTACTTGGAGATCTGGTCGAGCGCGTCGGTGGGCACGAAGAGCCGGTCGGCGGGCTGGCCGCGCTTGGAGGGCGCGTATTCGATGACCAGGTAGTCCCGCGTGGAGGCCGCGTCCCCACGCCCGATCGTGCGGGAGACCAGCTCGATGAAACGCCCGATGCCGTGCTGGTCGTGGACGATGTAGTCCCCGGGGTGCAGGGTCAGGGGATCGACACCCTTGCGCCTGCGCGAGGGCATGCGCCGCATGTCGCGCGTGGTGGCTCCGACGCGACCGGTCAGGTCTCCCTCGGTGAGGATCGCGAGTTTCAGGTGGGGCGCGACGAAGCCGACGCCGACCTGCGCGGTCGTGATCGTAACGAGGCCGGGGTCGGGCTGCGCTTCCACGTTGTCCGCGAGCGCGGCCGGGCACGAGGCGTCGGTGAGGATGGAGCGGATGCGTCGGCCGGGGCCGGGGCCTTCGGTGGTGACGACGATGCGCCAGCCGTCTCTGGCCAGGTCGGTGAGGTCGGCGGCGGCGCGGGCGAAGTCCCCGCGGTAGGGGTGCACGTCGCGGGCTCCCACGCGCATGAGGGTAGGCGAGACGACGACGGGGGCAGGGCCGTCCGCTGAGGGCGAGTCGGCCTCGTCGATGGCGGAGGCGAGGTCGGCGGGCGGCAGGTCGGTGAGCTCCCACCAGGGCCGCGTCCCACTCCCCCACAGGTCCCCCAGGTCGAGGAACGAGGCCTTGGAGGCCTCGAGGGGGGTGTCGGCTCCCCCGGCTGCGGCGCTCCACGCGGCGGCGAGGAACTCCTCGGTCGTGGCGACGAGGTCGGCGGCGCGAGCACGGATGCGTTCGGGGTCGGAGGCGAGGATCGGTGAGCCTGCGGGCAGCAGGTCGAGGAGGGAGTCCATGCCGGACACCAGGATGGGGGCCAGGGATTCGATGCCGGGGGCCGCGATTCCTTCGGCGGCGAGGCTGAGCATCTCGGCGGCACCGGGCAGGCGAGCGGCGGCCTCGCGGGCGCGGGCGCGCACGGCCTGGGTCAGGAGCAGTTCGCGGCAGGGCACGGCCCACACCCCGTCGGCGGCCTCGCCGAGGGTTCGCTGGTCGGAGACGGAGAAGGCGCGGATGTCGTCGACCTCGTCGCCCCACAGTTCGACGCGCAGTGGGTGGGGTTCCTGGGGCGGGAACACGTCGAGGATGCCGCCGCGCACGCTCATCTGGCCGCGTCCTTCGACCATGTCGACGCGCTCGTAGCCGAGCTCGGCCAGTCGATTCGTGACGCCCGTGAGGTCCAGGATGTCGCCGGTGCGCACACGCACGGGTTCGAGGTCAGCCAGGCCGGAGATGATCGGCTGGAGGAACGCGCGAATGGGGACGACGAGGACCGAGATCGGGCCCGCGCTCTCGTCTCCGGCCACCGGGTGGACGAGGCGGCGCAGGACGGCGATGCGCCGGGCCATCGTGTCGACCTGGGGCGAGAGACGCTCGTGGGGCAGGGTCTCCCACGCGGGCAGCATCGCGACGCCCGGGATCCACGAGGCCAGGGCGTTGGTCAGCGTCTCGGCGTCGCGCCCGGTGGCGGTGAGGACCACGAGCGGCCTTGCCGCGCGCGTGGCGACGGCCGCGAGGAGGGGCGGTCGGATACCGACGGGGGCGACGATTGTGCCCGAGCGGCCCGCCTCGATGGAGTCGGTGGCCGTTTCGATCGCGGGATCGGTGGAGATGTCCGGGAGGAGTCCGGTAAGTAGCACGCGCTGCCTTTCGCGGTGAGGGTACGCGGTGGTGCCCAACGTGGGGCGCCGCCTCGATCAGGACCCGGTGTGCAGGATCATCTGGGTGGGGGCAAAACCTTTGGTCACGATGTCTTCGACGACGTCAGCTGCCTGCTCGAAGGTCACGTCCCAGTCGGGGCGTTCCTTGGAGGGCAGGGCGGCCAGCACATAGTCAGCGGGATCCATGCGCCCCGGGGGACGCCCGACGCCGATGCGCAGGCGCGCGTAATCACGGGTATGCAGGTGCTGCGTGAGGGACTTCAGGCCGTTGTGGCCGCCCTCTCCCCCGCCGACCTTCAGGCGCAGGGTGTGCGCGGGCAGGTCCATGTCGTCGTGAATGACGAGAATACGAGCCGGGGGGACCTTCAGGAAGGAGGCGAGTGCGCTGATCGGGCCGCCCGAGGTGTTCATGTAGCTGTCCGAGCGCGCGAGAATCACGCGGGGGCCGGGCACGCCACCCGGGCCGATCCCGAGGCGCACGTCGGCGGTGTGCGTACGCGAGCGGTGCGATGTCAAGGTCGCACCGCCGCGCGCGGCCAGCACGTCGAGGGTCAAATACCCGACGTTGTGTCGAGTGGAGGCATACTGCGCGCCGGGGTTACCTAACCCGACGACGAGCCACGGTCCGTCAGTCGTCATACTCCGATTGTGCCACCCGCGCCGAGAGCATGTCCCACTGGGGAGCGTCCTCGACGACGGGGGCTGGCTCACGTCGGGACTCGGCCCAGGCGTCGGCGAAGAGCTGCGCCCACTTGGCGTAGGCGGCCGAATTGGGATGGAAGAAGTCCGCCGCGTGGTAGGCGAACGTGTACGTCGGCAGCGAGTATTCCTGGGTGAGAGAACGCAGGTCGACCAGGTGTGCGTCGGAGTCCTCGACAGCGGCGCGGATGCGGTCGGACATGTCCTGCGCGCGGCTCTCCTGCGGCATGATGCCAAACGACGGGATCGTGGAGACGAGGGCGCCGGACGGCAGCGCAGCCAGGATCCGACGCAGACGCTCCTCGAACTGGCCGGGGGCCATATCCTCGGCCATCACGTCGTTACCACCGATAGTCAGCGTCACCAGGTCGGGGCGGTAGGGGCCGTCCAGCAGGCCCAAGCCGCGCATCTGCGGGAGCTGAGTGAGTTCCACGGATTCGATGGTGGCACCCGACAGGGACAGGTTGAGCAGCAGAACCTCGCGATCCATCTGCTGCGTAATCGCCGAGGCCAGGCGCGCCGGGTAGGACTCGGTGACGCGCGAGGCACCCATACCCTGCACGGAAGAATCGCCGAGGGAGACGATCAAGTAGGGAGACTCCCCCTCGGGGTGCTCGTCAAGCTGACGCAGGCGCTCAAGCGTGGCCAGATTGTGATTCTCCCAGGACCGGCGGTAGTCACCGCGCTGGGAATCGAGGCGCAGCAGACGCCCAATCGCCACGCCGCCGCCGAAAAGACTCGCGCCGCCAGCCGCCGCGCCCGCCACCTGCCATGCTCGTTTGCCGATCCCCATGTTGCGTCCTTCCCGCGTTTTCGTTGCTCCCTCAAGTGTAACGAGGCCGGGGCCGGTGCTTCAAATGCTGAAGCACCGGCCCCTCGGATCGTCTCAGGATTCTTTAGCTCAGCCGCCCCGCTGGCGCACCCGGCAGAGCCCGGATGAAATGAGGAGCCTGCCAACCACGCGCCTCATAGGCGTCCGCAACAGCCCGGGCCACGCCGAGCACAGCGTCCGCACTGACAAGCGCAATCGCACTGCCGCCAAAACCGCCGCCCGTCATACGAGCACCATACGCGCCCGCAGCTCGCGCCGCCTCCACGGCCACATCCAACTCCTCGCAGGACACCTCATAGTCGTCACGCAGCGAGTCATGTGAATCATTCATGAGGGCACCCGCAACCGCCACGCGCACACCCTCCAGCGGCCCCTCATCCAACAGCTCGATGAAGGCGCGCGTACGCGCAATCTCAGACACAACATGGCGGGTGCGCGCAGCCAAACGCTCACCACCCAACGCAGCCGAGGCCTCGTCCACATCCTCCACATCGACCAGCTGATCCACACCCAGGATCCGAGCCGACTCCTCACAATCCGCGCGGCGCGACCCGTACTGGCCATCCGCCAGCGAATGCTTGGCACGCGTGTCGATGACGAGAAGCTCGAGGCCGACCGCGCTCAGGTCGAAGGGAACCTGGCGTGTCGACATATCGCGGCAGTCGAGGGCCAGCGCATGCCCCTCACGACAGCGCAGGGATGCCGTCTGATCCAGGCCACCCGTGTTCGCACCCGCCACCTGGTTTTCAGCGGCGCGGGCGGCATCCACGAGCACCTTGCGCCCCTCGTCGTTGGGGGCCTCAACCGTGCCCGCCAGACCCAGCGAGCACACCTCATCGAGAGCAACCGCCGTCGCACACTCCAACGCGGCACTCGACGACAGACCAGCGCCCAGCGGCACACACGACCACAAGGCCGCATCAAAGCCGCGCAACGGCCCATACCCCGCCCGATCCAGCGCCCACGCCACACCCGCCAGATACGCCGTCCAATGATTCGTCACCTCACCCGGCGTACCCTTCGGACCCAACGTGTCCAAATCCAACACATCGACCGCCGCACGCGTCTGCGTCGACACGAGACGTACCATCCGATCCGCACGCGGCGACAACGCAACAAACGCACGATGCGGCAACGCAATCGGCAGACACGGCCCCCCGTTATAATCCACATGCTCACCAATAATGTTGACGCGACCAGGCGCACTCCACACGCCCCTCGGCTCATAGTCAAACGTTTCACGAAACAGAGCCGCAGCCTGCTCGGCACCCTCCTCCGGGGTAGCAGCATCGGCCCACACGAGAGCGGTCATCAGATCCTCCTTGGTCTCACTCACCACAAGGCTACGTGAACGCCCTCACAACCTTCAAGCGCTATCCAACCCCACCACACCGGTACAGTGGGAAGCCCACCCCGCGACACAGGCAGGCCACATGTTCCTCCCCCAACGACTCCCCGGCCAAGACTGGCTCGGCGTCGTCGTCGCCATCCCCGAACCCTGGGTCTCACACCTAACAGACCTACGCCTACGCCTCGGAGACCTCGCCGGATCACGCATCCCCGCACACATCACCCTCATGCCACCCACACCCGTCGCCCGCGACGCACGCGCCGACGTCATCGACCACCTACGCGCCATCGCCGCCCGACACGCCCCCTTCCGCATCACCCTATCCGGCACCGACTCCTTCCGGCCCATCTCCAACGTCGCCTTCATGACCCTCACCGAAGGAGCGAACGCCTGCACCGACATCGCCGAGGAAATCCGCTCCGGCCCCCTCGACCACGAAGCACGCTTCCCCTACCACCCACACGTCACACTCGCCCAGGACGTCGACGACGTCGCCCTCGACCTCGCCCTCGACATCGGCGCAACCGTCGAAGCCTCCTGGATCGTCCCCGGCTTCCGCCTGGACCGCATCTACCCATCCGGGATCTATTCCTCAATCGCCCTCTTCGACTTCGACGCCTCCGGACGCTGAGTTCCTGCCTACCTCGCTTCCGCGCGGCAGCTTCGCCACCACACTTCCGGGCGGCGCGAGGCCTGCCCACTTGATCCGGCCGGTTGCGCCTGTGGGCGGCGGCCCGCCCGCGAGATCGCCACACACGAGCTTCGCTCAGAGTGGTCGATCTCGAAGCCCGGCCAGGCCCCGCCGCCGCCCACAGGCACCACAACCAGACCCCGCAGGCCTCGCGCCGCCCTCTCATCGCTGCAAGCAGCCCAGCGCCAGGACCCGCCACCGCCCACAGGCACCACAACCAGACCCCGCAGGCCTCGCGCCGCCCTCTCATCGCTGCAAGCAGCCCAGCGCCAGGACCCGCCGCCGCCCACAGGCACCACAACCAGACCCCACAGGCCTCGCGCCGCCCACAGGCACCACAGCCAGGCACAACCTCCGCGCGCATACGCGAAAGGCCGTGGCCGCCTAGGACACCTCCGCTCCCAGGCCAGCCACGGCCTCATCGATGAAACGTCAGATGTCGTAGGTCACCGAGACGGGCGCGTGATCCGAGAAACGCTCCGCATACTCGTCGGCGCGGCCAATCTCGAAGGAACGCGCGCGCTCCCCCAGGGCCGGCGTCGCGTACTGGTAGTCGATGCGCCAGCCCGCGTTATTGACGAAGGCCTGACCGCGCCACGACCACCACGAGTAGGGTCCCTGCACGTCGCCAGCCAAGTCACGTACGGTGTCGCGCCAGCCCTCGTCCACCCACTGGTTGAGGAAGGCGATCTCCTCATCGAGGACGCCCGCGCGCTTGTTGTGGTTCGGCTTCCAATTCTTGATGTCAGCCTGCGAGCGCACAACGTTGAAGTCGCCGCACACCAGCGACGACATGCCTCCGTCCGCCTCCTCGGCGAGCAGCTCGGCCATGCGTGCCCCGATGCGCGGCAGGTGCGCCATCTTCGCCTCCTGCTTGGGCGTATCCTTCTCACCTGAGTGGAAGTAAGCGGAGACGACACGAACCGGGGTCTCGCCGCCCTCGGGGCGCACGACAGCCTCGAGCCACCGGCCCGAATCCACGTCCAACTCAGCATCATCGAGGATCAGGCGGGGATCGCCCTCCAGACGCGCGCGCCCGCGTCGCACGGCCACACCCACGCCCGCGCGCCCCTTGATACGGCAGGGAACCCACACGCTCTCCCAGGCCTCGCCCATGATCTCGCGGGAGATCTCCTCCGGTGCACGCACCTCCTGCATGAGCAGCACATCCGTGTCAGACGCCCCCAGCCAGTCGAGGAAGCCGCGCTTGTGGGCGGCGCGAATGCCGTTAAGGTTCACGGTGGTCACCGTCAGGGTCATCGTTTTCTCCTTACGCGAGTTTTTCTCCAGTCTAGAGGAACGAGGAGGCGCGGCGAGGAGTTGGATTCCTCGCCGCGCCTCCCGCGTGTTATCAGGTGTCTACCGATTGTCACCGGCAGGGTCCGCTTACTGGGGGCCGAGGCCCGCCTGGCGTTCCGCTGCCTCGACGACGTTCGTGACGAGCAGAGCACGCGTCATCGGCCCGACTCCACCCGGGTTCGGGCTAAGCCAGCTGGCGACCCGGTCAACGCCGTCCGCGACATCGCCTTTGAGACGGGCCTTACCGTCGGCGTCCGTCACGCGGCTCACGCCGACATCCAGGACAACCGCGCCGGGGGCCACCATCTCGGGAGTAATAATTCCCGCAGAACCCGCCGCAGCCACGATCACGTCCGCTCGGCGCACGTGATCAGCCAGGTTGATCGTGCCCGTGTGACACACATCGACCGTCGCGTTCACTTCCTTGCGCATGAGCAGCAGACCGATCGAACGCCCCACGGTCACGCCGCGCCCAACCACGCACACGTTCTTACCAGCCAGGTCGATCCCGTGGCGCTCCACGAGCTCGATGACCGCGCGCGGCGTGCAGGGCAGCGGCGAGTCGATGGGACCCGACCCGCGCAGGACCAGGCGACCAAGGTTCATCGGGTGCAGCCCATCCGCGTCCTTGGCCGGATCGATGCGTTCCAGGACCGCGTTGGTGTCGATGCCACGAGGAAGCGGCAGCTGCACGATGTATCCCGTGCACGCCGGATCAGCGTTGAGCTGATCGATGGCGGCCTCCACCTGCTCCTGCGTCGCGTCTGCGGGCAGGTCCACGCGGATCGACTCCGCGCCGATCTGGGCACAGTCGCGGTGCTTGCCGGCGACGTAGGCAACGGACCCGGGGTCCTCGCCCACAAGAATCGTGCCGAGGCCCGGGACGACCCCGAGATCGCGCAAGCGATCCACGCGCTCCTTCAGTTCAGCCTTGATAGCTGCGGCGGTCGCCGTGCCGTCAAGAACCCGCGCGGATCCCTCCCAGGGAGCCCTCACTGCTCGAGTCCCGCGTACAGGGGGTGCTTGTCCGTGAGCTTCTTGACGCGGACACGCAGGGCATCCACCTCAACATTGCTGCCAGACGCGCCCTGCGCCAGCGTCGTACCGATGATGTCTGCGACCTCCGCGAAGTCCTCGGCGTCGAAACCGCGCGTCGCGAGGGCGGGGGTGCCGATGCGCAGACCCGAGGTGACGGCCGGCGGACGCGGGTCAAAGGGCACCGCGTTGCGGTTGACGGTGATGCCAACTTCGTGCAGCAGGTCTTCGGCCTGCTTGCCGTTGAGCTCGGACTCGACGAGATCAACGAGGACCAGGTGTACGTCGGTGCCGCCGGTGACCAGCTTGATGCCCGCGTTCTTTGCGTCGTCCGCACCCAGACGCTCCGCAAGAATCTGCGCGCCCTCGAGGGTACGACGCTGGCGATCCTTGAACTCCTCGGTCTGCGCGACCTTCATGGCAATGGCCTTCGCGGCGATCACGTGCATGAGGGGGCCGCCCTGCTGGCCGGGGAACACGGCGGTGTTCAGCTTCTTGCCCCACTGCTCGCCGCGCGAGGACAGGATCATGCCGGAACGAGGCCCACCCAGGGTCTTGTGAACCGTCGTCGTGACGACGTCGGCGAAGGGGACGGGGTTCGGATGCAGGCCTGCGGCCACGAGGCCAGCGAAGTGAGCCATATCCACCCAGAGGGCTGCACCAACCTCGTCTGCGATGTCACGGAAGGCCTGGAAGTCGAGGTGACGCGGGTAGGCCGACCAGCCGGCGATGATCACGCGCGGGCGTTCGGCGAGGGCGGCCTCGCGGACCTTCTCGGGTTCAATGCGCATGGTCTCGCGGTCGACCTCATAGGCGACCGCCCTGTAGTGCTTGCCCGAGAAATTCAGGCGCATGCCGTGAGTCAGGTGGCCACCGTGGGCCAGGGACAGACCCAGGATCGGGTCACCGACGTTTGCCATTGCCATGAGGGCAGCAGCATTAGCCTGCGCACCCGCGTGGGGCTGAACGTTGACGTAGTCGCCGCCGAAGACCTGCTTGGCACGCTCAATGGCGAGCGATTCAGCAACATCGACAAACTCGCAACCGCCGTAGTAGCGACGACCCGGGTAGCCCTCTGCGTACTTGTTTGTCAGGACGGAGCCCTGGGCTTGAAGGACTGCACGCGGAACGAAATTCTCAGATGCGATCATCTCGAGGGTGTCTCGCTGACGTCCCAGTTCGGCGTCCAGCACTGCCTGGATTTCGGGATCCAGCTGCGCCAGTGTCATGTCGTTGAGGGAGTCCATATGGTTCTCCTGTTGATCAGTCGAATGTGATGTCGGCAACTTCAAGCCCAGGCGGGCGGCTCTCGATGCAGGCACGCCGCTCCCCGGTGGTACCCCACCTATTTCGCCAGTCACGACGCATGTACAAGTCTATCTCCCCCCGTTAACCCGCGCATTCTGCCAAGATGTCAGTAATCGACCGAACGGTCACCCAACATGACACCGCGACTCGTCAGACAGTCTCAATGTGTGAAATCACAGCCCATTTTCGCTTGTACTTAACCCTTTGGTTAGCAAATAAGTTAACCGTATGGATAGACTAGGGTTAACACCTAACGGTGACTGAGGCGCCCAGGAATTACTTACTCAGTAAATGTCCTGACTACCGGGGGATCCACTCCTCTAACCAACCTACAGTATTTGAGTTTGAAGAAGTAGAAGGAAGACGCACAGATGACAACTTTGACGAAGCCAACTGCACGCGCCGCCTCAACGGCTCTCGCATTCGAGCATGCGTCGGATTTCGCCGCGTCCGCCGACAACACCATCAAGCGCATGTGCGACATTATCGCCTCGCTTATCGGCATCATCCTGCTGACACCGGTATGGATCATCGTTGCAGCGATGGTGCGCCTACACGACGGCGGCCCTGCTTTCTTCAAGCAGGAGCGCGTGGGCCTCGACGGCACGACTTTTACCATGTTTAAGTTCCGCACCATGCACGTTGATGCGGAAGCCATGAAGGCCTCGCTCGCCGAGGCTAACGAGGCCGACGCCAGCGCCGGTAATTCCGTCATGTTCAAGATGGCGAACGACCCCCGCGTCACCCGCATCGGCGCCTTCCTGCGTAAGACTTCGATCGACGAGCTCCCCCAGCTCTTCAACGTTCTTCGCGGTGATATGTCTCTCGTCGGCCCGCGCCCCCCGCTCCCCAGCGAGGTTGCGCAGTACGAGCCGCGCGTCATGGGCAAGTTCGCGGTCCGCCCGGGCATCACCGGCCTGTGGCAGATCTCCGGGCGCTCCAACCTTTCCTGGGACGAGACAGTCCACCTGGACCTGTCCTACGCCCAGCACCGTTCCCTCACGCTCGATGCGTGGATCGTGCTGCAGACCATTCCCGCTCTGCTGCGCCACGAGGGAGCCTACTGATTCTTTCTGCGTGTGTGTGAATAGGGTGAGGCCCGAGCCAAACGGCTCGGGCCTCACCCTTTGACGCACACAATGCGTCGCATGCCCGCATAGATAGGGGCATGCTATAAAAGGTCGCCACAGCGCCTTGAAGACACCTCAAACCCTCGGAACAACGCGCAGACGCTGGCGCAATCAGAGTCAGCCAGGAGCGCCAGCAGCACCCTCACAAACATTACGTGCGCCGACGGCACATAACTGACTCCACGATGACATACGCACTGACAGACTCGAGGGACCAGTAGGACAGCTCACCTCCCCTATCGGAACCATCACAGCAGAAGCGGCAATACCACATGCTAGATTTGAGCATCGATGATGCCCACAGTCGTTTGACACTGCCACCGTCAAACCCGCTCTTCGACCTCCTGAAAGCCGATGTCAAAACCTCAATAACGGTTGTTGCACACCTAACAACCTGCATATTCGTCAGTGGCACGTGCAACCTTTTTCCATCCGCCCATGAGACGCGATGACCACTTGGAATCAGGTCTAAGAGCCGCATATTATGCTCGACACACATCTTGACAGAAAGTGTCATAGTGTCTTATATCGCATGTCATGCGCCTCGCAGACCGCCAGACTTCGAACGTCTGGCAATCTCTTGCATCCTCACGACATACCCAGCCAGACCTATGTCAACGCACGACTGCGCCCATTCCGAAACACATGGTGTTGACCCGGGAGATGGTGCTGTCAGCGCGA
>ERZ1674170.133-NODE-133-length-14045-cov-12.829521_pt1 | contig 14045 bp, 7 predicted proteins | sample MGYA00581300_ERZ1674170 | MGnify/ENA primary metagenome ERZ1674170 (study PRJEB41354, sample SAMEA4873325) | human saliva metagenome | biome: human-associated habitat [ENVO:00009003]; feature: mouth environment [ENVO:08000002]; material: saliva material... | reverse complement strand
TTTCTGAATGTGACTGGAGTTCAGACGTGTGCTCTTCCGATCTCTCTTTTTCCCAAGCTCAGGTTTTGACGCTAACGGAAATGGCCGAGACATCGACACTGAGGCCTGGGAAAAAGAGACTAACAGCAGTCCTGCCGCCAAAGGAGGCAGTTATCAGCCCCATTCAAGCAACAATAATCACCAGCCTATCAGTGATTCTAAGCGGCTGAATGCGCGCCCAGGTTTTGCACTGAGCGACCATTGTGAGCACCCACTATCCTACAGGACGGACGTTTACATCTTGCCGGTTGTCTGGAGGTGTGGCGATCTCTTGCCTTCCGACGAAACGTGGTCAGAGCCTCCCTCGACTCTGAGCATTCTGCGCAGTGCTGCTGCCACTATTCACGCAAACGACGCCGGAATTCACAAGCTTCCCATCGGGGTGTCGTACACGAATAAGCACATCCCCACCATCGTCAACGTCACCAACCCGACCCAAACCCACATCATCAACCTACTCGGACGCGACATCACGATCACGCTGTCAGCCACGAACTACGAATGGAACTGGGGTGACGGAACGCCCAACACGATCACGACGTCGCCAGGGGTGGCGTGGGAGAAAGGCATCGACCCCAACAACGACCCCCGCCTGATCCGCCACTACTACACCCCACCCCAAGGCTGGCGCTCCATGCTCGACGGCCCCTATCCCCACGAAGACCGCGACATCACCCTGACCACCACGTGGAGCGGAACCGCCACCAACCCCTTCACCGGGGAAACACAAACCATCAACGGCCTCGTCACCACCACAGAAACAACCGGCAAGTTCCCCCTGTCCCACCTGGTCATCAACAACACCGACACCTGGGAAGAAAAACAAGGCCACTGAGACAACGTGGTTGTTTCGCGGATCAACTCCGTGAAACGTCGGACTATCACGCCTTGGCACAAGTCCGACACATCTACATCGCGACGGATTCGCTCACGCACGGGAACCCGCTATCCGGAGCACTAACCCGCTTGTCCGCACGTTAACCCGCTGTTCCGTACGTGGGCAGCCTCGCCCAGGTCCCGATAAGCGGGTTCACGTGCGGATTAGGAGGCCCAGGCTCCGATAAGCGGGTTTGCGTGCGAAGCATTGGCGACCCTGGTGCACACCAACAGTGAGTGCCCATCATCAGCAACGCCCAGAGCGTCGCCCACGCGCAGAACATCATTCACGTCCCATGCATCACCCACGCCCAACGCATCGAGCGACGCCCATCAATAGCAACGCAAGCCGCCAAGAACCACTTGTTTCACGCACAATTCCCGTGAAACAACGCGGGGCCGCGCACCAAGAATGGTGCGCGGCCCCGGTCCCGTCCCAGCCGCAAGAGCCGCGACAGCTCCAGCAGCTGGATCAGCCGGAATAGACGAAGCAGGAACGTCAGTCCCGCCAGCGCGCGATCAGCCTCAACCACCACGCAGGCAGGAGAAGCAACGCCAGCCGGGCCAGACCTATGGCATCAGCCTCCCCTCGTCATCGAAGGCGTAGCGCGTGCCGTCGATCCATCGGCTACCCGTCGTCATCGCGCCGGAGGACGTCAGGTAGTACCAGGTATCACCGTCGCGCATCCATCCGGTGACCATCGCGCCACCGTCGGGCGACAGGTAGTACCAGGAGGATCCCACGCGCTGCCAGCCGGTGGCCAGGGCACCCGAGGAGGTCAGGTAGTACCACGCGGACCCGTGGCGCACCCATCCGGTGCGCATCGCGCCGGAGGAGGAGAGGTAGTACCAGGTGCCCTGCACCTTGGTCCAGCCGCTCGCCATCGCACCGGTGAGGGGATCCAGGTAGTACCACGTGCCGTGCACACGAACCCATCCGGCGGCCTGGCCGCCCGACGCGCCGTAGTAGTACCACTGACCGTCCTCGTACACCCATCCGGTCACCATGTATCCGCGCGCGTTGAAGCGGTAGATCGCCCCGTCGATGCGCAGCTGTGTGGAGGTCGGGTAGCTCCCGTCCTCGTAGCGCCACCACCAGCCGAAGGTGCCGGACACCCAGCGCCCAGCCCGGGCCTCGTCGGGACCCACGTGGTCGGTTCTGACCGTGAAGGGAACCTGCGCGGTCGCGTCGTCGTCGGCGCGCGGATCAAAGTTGCGCCCGGAGGCTTCGACCGTGACCGTGGCTGCGCCGGAGAAGCGTCCCGTGCCCGCCGGGTGCGAGACGTCCACGCCGTCGGCCTGAAGCGTCACGCCGGCCCCATCGAACGAGCCGTCGCCGACTCCGGTCGCGATCTCGCGGTCACCGAGCAACAGCCGAGCGCTGGTCACCGGCCCGGTCACGGTGGCGCGCACGGAAACACGCCCGGCGAGGGTCTCCCCCGCCAGTGGCTTCCACGCCACCCCGTCGGTCGAATACTCGACCGATCCAATCACCGGCGCAGGCTGGTCCTTGAGCACGGCGTCGAGCGCGTTGGGCAAGCCCGCGCCCCGGTACTCACGGCCCTCCGCGGGCGCGGCCAGGCGCGACCAGTTCTCGGGCGCGGACGCCTGCTTCTTCGCCACAGCGACAATCTCCGAAGCACTCATCTCCGGATGCACCTGGCGCAACGTCGCGAGAACGGCGGCGGCCAGCGGCGAGGCCTGCGACGTGCCGTACAGGTTCCCGTAGGCCTTGCCGTACCAGCTCGTCAGCGGCGCGTAGATTTTCGCGCCGGGTGCCGCGAAATCAATCGTCGTGGCACCCCAGTTCGACCAGGACGTCGGCTCCAGCACGCCCGTGGCGGGGTCCGCTCCCTCGGGCAGCTGCAACGCGGAGACCGCGAGAGTGCCGCGCATCATCGACGGCATGTAGACGCCGCCCGTCACGTCGCGCTCGAACGCGCCCCACGTGTCGCCCGGCGACGAGTCGTCGGTCGTGGGCGGGTTATCCAGGTCCGTCGTCCAGTTGCCTGCGGCCACCACGTTGATGACGTCCTTCGACGTCGCGTAGTCGGCGGCACGCTGGACGGCTTCCAGGCCGGCGGCCTGCTCGGGGTCCTTCGGCATCCAGTACTTCCACGGGTTGACGTAGTAGGAGCCGTTCGTCACCGAAATGCCGTGCTCGGCGGCCCACACGAAGCCGCACGCGATGTATTCGGGGTAGAAGTAGCCGCCGTTACGCGACGCCACATTGATCGCGGCGATGCGCAGCGTCGGGTTCACGCCGTCCACGCCCACGCCGTCATGCTTGGCGGCAATCGACCCGGCCACGTGCGTGCCGTGTGTCGCGTCGTCCCAGCGCCACGCCGCCGGATCCTGGTTGGGGATGCCGTTGACGTTGCAGGCTACGGACTTGGCGTGGTCCACCTGCCCGGCCAGGTCCGGCACGGTGTCGTCGACAGACTGATCCATGATGCCCACGGTCACGGGGGCGCGCATGACGTCGACGTCCTGGGCCTCAAGCGCGTGCAGGGCTTGGAGGTGCCACCCGTTGGAGGTCTGCGGGTCGGGCGTCACCCTGGCCTCGTCCTCGCTCTGGGTTCCCTCGCTCTGCACGGCGTCGGACTTCGGCGCGGCCGCGAGCGCTGCGTCGGCTCGCACGCGGGTCGTGTAGTCGATGGGGACCACGGCCTCGTTGCCGCCGACGGGTGCCTGGCGGGTGGGGCCGATGGAGTCGTAGCTGATGCCCTCCTTGATGAGCGCCGCGCCCAGGTCGGGTGAGAACGTCGGGGAGGCGGATTGGACGAAGAAGGTGGAGAACTGCGGGTAGCGCCCCAGGACCAGTCCTCCCTTGAACGAGGCCTGGGCTGCGGCTCGCTCGAAGGTGGCCTTGTCTGTGCCCGTGGGGAGGTTCACCGCGTAGTTGGCGGGCAGTTGTTCGGCGGCGCGCGCGGGGGCGGTGATTCCGGCTGTGGCTTCGCCGGGCACGGGGGCTTCGCCGGTGCCCGGATCGGGCTGCGGCTGGGGCACGACGGCAGGGTCGCGCGAAACCGTGAAGATCGCTTCGCGGCCCGTGTCGTCGTCGGCCTGGCGGTCGAAGTTGATGCCTGCGGCGCTGACTTGGACGCGGGCGGTGACTGAGTCCGTGCCGTCGGGCAGGAGGGAGGAGAGGTCTACGTTCTCCGCGGACACGCTCAGCTCGGGGTCGCCGTATTTGCCGGAGCCGTCGCGGTCGACGCCAGTCAGGGAGGCCACGTCCATGTGCAGGTGGCTGATCGGCGAGGCGGCGGCCGCGTAGAAGGTGACGGGGCCTGCGGGCAGGGTCGCGCCGTCGAGGCTCTTCCATTCGCCCTTGCCGACCCTGTATTCGAGGGTCGTGACGGTCGGCTGCATCTGGTCGCGGCGCATGGTGGTCAGCGCGTTGATGAAGCCGTAGCCGCGGTATTCCTTGCCGTCGGCGGGCACCTCCAGGCGCGTGTAGTCGATGGCTGCCTGCTTGCGCATGAGGTCGATGATTTGCGTGCCCGTGAACGCGGGGTGCGTGGCCTTGATGAGCGCGGCGATGCCCGTGATGTGCGGGGCCGCCATGGAGGTGCCGCTCGTCTTGGCGTATCCGCTCGGGTACTGGGCGGTTGGGACGGTGGAGTAGATTCCGTCGCCGGGTGCCGCGAAGTCAATGGTGGTGCCGTAGTTGGAGAAGTCCGCGCGCGCGAGGGTCGTCCACTCGGGCTTGGTCTCCTCGTCGACGCGCTTGAGCGCGCTCACCTGGCTGACACCCGCCACCTGGCCGGGAACGCGGATGGATCCCGCGACCGGACGATCCTTGATGGGCGTGTCCATGTCGGTCGGCGAGCCGGAGTCAGTCGTCGGATGGTCGTTGTCCGCACCCTCGTTGCCTGCCGAGGCGATGACGGCCAGTCCCTTGCTCTGCGTGTAGGCGATGGAGCGCAACGCGGCCTCCAGGCCCGCCGCCTGCTCTGGATCGGTCGGACTCCAGTACATCCACGGGTCCATCGAATACGAGTTGTTCACGATGTCCACGCCGTGGCTGGCCGCCCACATGAACGCGCAGGTCACGTATTCGGGGTAGATGAGCTGCTCGGAGTTGGCGGCCTTGATCGACACGAGGGTCGTATCCGGCGCGACGCCGTCGATGCCGATTCCGTTGTGGTTCGCCGCGATAATGCCGGCGACGTGCGTGCCGTGGAAGTAGTCGTCACGCCAGCCCCCGTATGCCTGGGAGGCGACGCCGTTAGCCGCGCACGACACGGAACGCGTCTGGTCCACGCGCCCGGCCAGGTCCGGGTGCATGTCGTCGATACCCGTGTCGATGACGCCGACATTCACGGGGGCGTGCGCGACGGGCACACCCGCCGCCTCGGCCACGCTCATGGCCGCGGCTCCCCAGTTCGAGATCTCCTCGGTCCCGTCAGCCTCGATCAGCGCCCGTCCGCGAGCGCTCTGCACGCCGCCGGACTGCGCGCCCGACTGGGCACCGCTCTGACCTGTACCGTCCCCGGACTGCGCCGGGTCCGGTGTAGGTTCGGGTGCCGGAACAGGCGCAGGTTCGGGTGTCGGAGCGGGCGCGGGGGCCTCGACGCGCTCCCCCTCGAGCACGGCGGCCACGCGGGTCGGGCCGATGGAGTGCACCGTGATCCCGGACCCTGCCAAGGCCTCGGCCATGTCCGGGGCGAACGAGGCCGACTCACTCTGTGCGAAGAACGTGCCGATCTGCGGGTACGAGGCCAGGGCGACGCCGCCCGCGGAGGAGACCGTGGCGAGTGCGCGTTCCAGGTCAGCGGGAGCAGCACCCGGGTTCAAGTTAATCGCGTAGTTCATAAGGCCCGCGCTCGCTCGAGCGGGGGCAATCAGAGAGGTTGGGTTATCGGCTCGGGCTGGTGGGGCTGTCGCCGTCGCGACGCCCATCGACAGGGTGAGAGCGGCGACGATCCCGATGCGTGCAGCGTTGCGGCGCATGGTTCCTCATTTCGGTTGTGAGTGTCGCGCGCACGACACCGTGCACACGTGATCACCATCATCCTAGAGTTTGACATGTCCGACAATTCATACCGCTTAACATCGGGCAACACAGGAGAAAATTCGACCGTGACAGCGGGAGGGGCCGCGCGCGTGCGCGACCCCTCCCAGGCCGCTGTCGGCCCTCCCCGGGCGTGGCCCTGCCCGGGGGTGCCGAGGTGGCGGCTACCGCATGCGGCCAGACGAATCGAAGAAGTATGCAACTCCGTCGATCACGCGGTCGCCCGTTACCATGACGCCGGTCTCATCCAGGTAGTACCAGGACGCACCCTCCTTCAGCCAGCCAGTTGCCATCGCGCCCGAGGGCTGCAGGTAGTACCAGGACGCGCCCTCCTTCAGCCAGCCCGTGCGCATCGCACCCGAAGCGTCCAGGCGGAACCACACTCCATCCAGCTCCAGCCAGCCCGTGCGCATCGCACCCGTCGCAGGATCCAGGTAGTACCAGGTGCCGCCCACGTTCGCCCAGCCCGATGCCTGAGCGCCAGAGGTGCCGTAATAGAACCACTGACCGCCCTCGCTCGCCCAGCCGGTCACCATGTAGCCGCGCTCGTCAAAGCGGTAGACCTTGCCGTTAATGCGCAGCGCCTCGGAAACCGGGTAGGTGCCGTCGGCCTTGCGCCACCACCAGCCGGTCGCATCGGATGTCCACTCGCCGGCCACGGCCTCGTTCGGATCGTCGCCGCCCGCAACCGTGAACGGTGCCGACGCGCTCGCGTCATCGTCGGCGCGCGGATCCGAGTTGCGCCCCGAGGCCTCGACCGTCACGGACTGCGCACCGGAGAGGGAGGAGACATCCACGCCGTCCGCCTGAAGCGTCACGACGCCGCCCGCGGGCGTGCCCGTCGCAACCTCCTGGCCGCCCACGAGCAGGCGCGCCGACGTCACGGCACCGCTCACCGTCGCGCGCACGGAGAGAGAACCGGAAAGCTCCTGGCCGTCCAGCGGTACCCACTGCGCGCCGTCGGTCGAGTATTCGATCTGACCAATCACGGGAGTGGGCTGGTCCTTCAGGACCGCGTCCAGCGCGTCGGGCAGGCCCGCGCCGCGGTACTCCTTGCCGTCCCACGGGGCGTTGAGCTCGCCGTAGTGGTCCGCCGCCTGCTTCTTCATCAGGTCAATGATCTGATCACCCGTGTACTCCGGGTGCACCGACTGAAGCAGCGCGGCAACGCCCGCAACGTGCGGGGTCGCCATCGAGGTGCCGTCGGCGACCGCGTAGCCGCTCACGTAGAACAGCAGCGGCGCGGTCGAGTAAATCTGGTCGCCGGGGGCCGCAAAATCAATCGTCGTTCCGTAGTTCGAGAAATCCGCGCGCGCCAGCGACAGGCCGGGTTTTACGTTGTACGCCTGAGCAACCGCACTCACCTGCGCGACGCCGTCGAGCATGGAGGGCACGCGGATGCCACCCTCGACGTTCCGGCCCTTCGTCGGAGCAGGCGCGTCCGTCGGGGAACCGTTGTCAATCGTCGGGGTGTCGATGCTCACCCCCTCATTACCGGCAGCCGCAATGACCGCCAGCCCCTTGCCCTGCGCGTACTTGATGGAACGGGTCGCGGCCTCGAGGCCCGCCGCCTGCTCGGGATCGGTCGGACTCCAGTAGACCCACGGATCCATCGAATACGAGTTGTTCACGATGTCCACGCCGTGGCTGGCCGCCCACATAAACGCGCACGTCACGTACTCGGGGTAAATGAGGCGATTGTCGTTCGTAGCCTGAATCGCCACGATGGTCGCCTCGGGGGCGATGCCGTCGATGCCGATGTCGTTGTGGTTCGCCGCGATAATGCCGGCGACGTGCGTGCCGTGGTAGAACTCGTCGCGCCAGCCGTAGAAATCCTGCGTCGCCACACCGTTCACCGAACACTTCACCGAACGCTCAGTATCCACGCGGCCCGCCAGATCCGGGTGCGTGTCCTCAACGCCCGAGTCAACGACGGCGACCGTGACCGGCGCGCGCTCCACGGAGACCGCCCCGGCCTCGCGCGCGTGCATAGTTTCTGCACCCCAGTTGAAGATCTTTTCATCCGCCGCATCGCTCGCGCTCTCGTCGCGCGTGGCGGCCAGGCCGCCCGACTGAGCGTCGTCAGTCGCAGGGTCCCCGACTGCGGGGGCCTCGACTGCGGGGGTATCGGCGTTTTCCTCGGCGGCCGGGGCCTCGTCAGCCGGGGCCTCGTCACTCGCGGGGAGGGTGACTCGCTCGTAATAGAGGACCCCCTCGGTGCGGGTCGGGCCGATGGAGTGAACCGGGATGCCTGCGTCCTTCAGTGCGGCGGCCAAGTCGGGCGCGAACGAGGGCGTGGCGCTCTGAGCGAAGAAGGTGCCGATCTCGGGGTACGAGGCCAGGGCCGCGCCCTTCACCGACGGGACCAGGCCGATAGCTCGCTCCAGGTCGGAGGCACTGGCGCCCGGGGCCAGGTTGATCGCGTAGTTCATCTCGTCGTCGTTCGCGCGGGGAGACGAGATGAGGCCGTCGGCGGGTTCGTCGGCGCGGGCGGGCGGGGCCACCGCCGTCGCGACGCCCATGGACAGGGCGAGCGTGGCGACGACTCCGATGCGTGCGGCGGTGCGGCGCATTGTTCCTCGGCTTTCGGTTGGGACTGCGTCGTGCAGGTCTGCATCTGCGGGCAACACCATCATCCTAGAATTTGCCGGTAACAACAAAATGTAGGCTGCCCTAAGCTCACAATATGATTCCGCCACAATATCGCATGCAGCTCCACAACGGGAGTGACACGATCACACGAATTAAGACGAACAAGCTAGATACTGTCGGAGATTACATGCGACGTCGCTCAGAAAACACCATCTCAGCACGGGAACAGAGGCGAACTCGGGAATACAAGAGGCGGGGAGCGCACGTACTCCCCGCCTCGTTGACTCCAGAACGGTGTCGTCTACTCCAGACCAGCGTCCAACGCCAGCAGATGATCCACCGTCTGCGGACGGACAAACCAGCGCGCGGTTCCATCCTCAACGGCGAGAACGCCGGGCTTCGTCAGCATGTTGTAGTTGGATGCCATCGAGTAGCCGTACGCGCCGACGGCAGGCACGGCCAGCAGGTCACCACCCGCAATGTCGGCCGGCAGGTCGATGTCGCGGATGATGATGTCGCCGCTCTCGCAGTGCTTGCCGACGACGCGGCAGCGCGCCAGGGACGAGGCCTGCGCCGGATCCCGGTTCGCGAGCGTCGCCGTGTAGGTCGCGTCATAGAGAACGGGACGAATGTTATCCGACATGCCGCCGTCGATCGCCACGTAGCGGCGCACTCCCCCATCTTCCAGGGACACGTCCTTGACGACGCCGACGCGGTAGAGCATGACCATCGAGGGGCCTGCGATGGAGCGGCCGGGTTCGACGGACACGTGCGGGATCGGCAGGCCGTGGTGGGCGCAGCGCTCGCGCACCACGGTGGCCAGGGCACGGGCGACCTCGACCGGGGAGGTCGGGATCGGGTCCTGGCCCGTGTAGGCGATACCGACACCGCCACCCAGATCGATCGCGGGCACTTCCAAGCCCAGCTCGTCGCGTAGAACCGCCGCGAAATCAACGACGATGCGCGCGGCCTCGACGAAGGCCTCGGTCCCAAAGATCTGGGACCCGATATGGCTGTGCAGCCCGCGGAAGTCCAGGTGGGGCGCGTCCTTGATCGCGGCCACGGCCTCGTAGGCCTGGCCGGTGGCCAGGGACAGGCCGAACTTCTGGTCCTCGTGGGCGGTCGCGATGTACTCGTTGCCTCCCGCGTGGATGCCGGACTTCAGGCGCACCATGACGGGCGCGACGACGCCGAGATCAGCGGCGATACGCTCGATCTGGCGAACCTCGTCCATCGAGTCGATGAAGATGCGGTGGATGCCGGCCTCAAGAGCGAGGCGGATCTCCGCATCCGACTTGTTGTTGCCGTGCAGGCCGATGCGCGAGGGATCCACGCCTGCGCGCAGGGCGAGGGTCAGCTCGCCGAGCGACGCGGTGTCGATCCCCAGGCCCTCGGCCGCGACCAGGCGCGCGACGTCGGCGCTCAGGAACGCTTTGCCGGCGTAGAAGGCGTCGCCACCGTTCATTCCGTAGCCATCCCAGAACTCCTCGGCCATCGCCGATGCCCACACGCGGGCGCGCCCCCGCATGGCCTCGACGTCGAGCACGAAGATCGGCGTGCCGAAGTCGGCGGCGACGCTGGTCAGGTCGACGCCTCCCACGTGCAGCACGCCATCCACCCGGGTCGCGCTCCACGGCCACAGGTCCGGGCGCTCATCGGGGGTCGGGCACGTCAGGGTAACCGCCTCGCTCACCAGGTCACATCCTTTCGGGGGCGCTCACGCCGAGCAGGCCGAGGCCGGTGCGCAGCACCTGGGTGACCGCGTCGTTGAGCCAGAGGCGGGCGACGTGGCCGGGTTCGACCGGGTCGTCGCCGCGAGGCGTCACGCGGCACTGGCCGTACCAGGCGTGGTAGGTGGCAGCCAGGGACTCCAGGTAGCGGGCAATGCGGTGCGGCTCGCGCAGCTCCGTGGCCTGTGCGACCTGCGCGGGGAACTGGGCGAGGGCGGCCAGCAGGGCCTCGTCGGCCTCGGAGTCGAGGGCGCCCGGGTCGAAACCAGCGTCGCGGGTGACCCCATGCTCGGCGGCGTTGCGAGCAACGTTGCAGGTGCGCACGTGCGCGTACTGCACGTAGTAGACCGGGTTGTCGTTGGAGTGCTGCGAGAGCAGGTCCAGGTCGATGTCGACCTGCGTATCCATGGACACGCGCACGAGGGCGTAGCGCGCGGCGTCCACGCCCACGGCGTCGACGAGGTCGTCGAGGGTGACGATGGTGCCGGCGCGCTTGGACATGCGCACGGGCTCGCCGTCCTTGACCAGGTTGACGAGCTGGCCGATGAGGATCTGCAGGTTCTCGCCCGGCTTATCGCCGAAGGCGGCGCACATGGCCATCATGCGGCCGATGTAGCCGTGGTGGTCAGCGCCCAGCAGGTAGATGGCCGCATCCGCGCCGCGCTCACGCTTGTTCAGGTAGTAGGCGACGTCGCCCGCGAAATACGCGGCCTGGCCGTCCGACTTAATGAGGACGCGGTCCTTGTCGTCGCCGTAGGCGGTCGTGCGCAGCCACACCGCGCCGCCCTCGTCGAAGATCACGCCGCGCTTGCGCAGGCGCTCAATCGCCTCAGCCACCGCACCCGAGTTGTGCAGGGAGTCCTCGTGGAAGAAGACGTCGAAGTCGGCGCGGAAGGAGTGCAGGCGCTCCTTGATTTCAGCGAACATCAGCTCGACGCCGCGGGCGCGGAAGACCTCGATGGCCTCGTCCTCGGGCAGCGTGACCGGGTCGGGTTCACCGGCGGCGTGCGCATCGGCGCGGACCTGGTCGGCGATGTCAGCGATGTACTGGCCGCCGTAACCATCCTCGGGGACCTCGCGGCCCATGGCACGCGCGTAAAGCGAGTGGGAGAAGCGGTCGATCTGCGAGCCATGGTCGTTGAAGTAGTACTCGCGAGTCACAGCGGCACCGGAGGCGGCCATGAGGCGCGCCAGAGAATCACCGACGGCGGCCCAGCGGGCACCACCCAGGTGCACGGGACCGGTCGGATTCGCGGACACGTACTCGAGGTTGATGGAACGCCCTGCGAGCGTCGCGTTACGACCATACTCAGCCCCTGCCTCGACGATGGTGCGGGCGAGTTCGCCGGCTGCCCCCGCGCCCAGGCGGATGTTGATGAAGCCCGGACCCGCGACCTCGACGGAATCGATGCCGTCGGCGGCGGCCAGAGCATCCGCGAGGATCTGTGCAAACTCGCGCGGCGCCATGCCGGCCTTCTTGCCGAGCTGCATGGCGACGTTGGTCGCCCAGTCGCCGTGCTCGCGCACGCGGGGACGCTCAACCGTCACGGGGTCGGGCACCAGGGCGGGGTCAATAGAGATGCGCCCGGCGGCGGCAGCGTCCAGCAGCGTCGAGCGGATAAGGGAGGCAAGTTCTTCAGGAGTCACCCCTTTAGCCTACGGGGTTTTGCCTCGTCACCGCTCACCTATACGCGGCGTGCGTGTGAAAACCTGGCCACACGAGGCCCACCCGGGCGGCTTTCGTCCCGTGACCAGGCGCGAGTGGCGAGTAAGATTTCGGGTAGCCGAACATTTCCTATCTGCAGTGAGGATTCCCGTGAACGCCACGGACACCGAGCATCGCCATAAGCTCATCCCTCTCCTCGGCCCCGCCTTCGTCGCGGCCGTCGCCTACGTCGACCCCGGAAACGTCGCAGCCAACATCACGGCCGGCGCGCGCTACGGATACCTGCTCGTGTGGGTCCTGGTAGCCTCGAACATCTTCGCGATGGTCGTCCAATACCTATCGGCCAAGCTCGGCCTCGTCACCGGCCGATCCCTGCCCGCCCTCCTGGGCGATCGCATGTCCAAGCCCGGCCGCATCGCCTTTTGGATCCAGGCAGAGATCGTGGCCGCCGCGACCGACCTGGCCGAGGTCATCGGCGGCGCGCTCGCCCTCCACCTCCTCTTCGGGATCTCACTGCTGTGGGGCGGCGTCATCATCGGTGCCGTGTCCATGGCGCTTCTCGTCGTCCAAGGCGAAGGCAAACAGCGCCAGTTTGAAACAATCATCGTCGGCCTACTGATCGTCATCACGCTCGGATTCCTCGCAGGTCTGTTCGTCGCACCGCCCAGCCCCTCGGGCATGCTCGGCGGACTCCTCCCCCGCTTCCAGGGCACAGACTCGGTCCTCGTGGCCGCATCCATGCTCGGCGCGACGGTCATGCCGCACGCCGTCTACCTGCACTCCTCGCTGGTCAACGACCACGAGGCCGACGAACTCGGCCCCTCCACCGCAGATTCACGCCACTCCTCCGGCCACCTCTCGCGCCTGTTGCGCGCGACCCGCATCGACATCTACTGGGCGCTGAGCATCGCCGGCCTGGTCAACATCGGGCTACTGCTCCTGGCAGCCGCCGCACTGGCCGGACAGAGCGGCACCGACACCATCGAGGGCGCGCACGCCGCGATCTCCTCCACGCTCGGCCCCATCGTGGGCACTGTCTTCGCGGTGGGCCTGCTAGCCTCGGGCCTGGCCTCGACGTCGGTGGGTGCCTACGCGGGCAGCGAGATCATGAACGGCCTGCTCCACATCCGCGTCCCCATCCTCGTGCGCCGCCTCATCTCCCTGATCCCGGCCCTGATCATCCTGGGCGCGGGCGCGGAACCCACGTGGGCGCTCGTCGTCTCGCAGGTCGCCCTATCGTTCGGTATCCCCTTCGCGATCATCCCGCTCATGCACTTGACCGCATCGCGCGACGTCATGGGCGACTACGCCAACACCCGCACCCTGCGCGTGACCGGTTTCCTCATCGCAGCCGTGATCGTCGCGCTCAACCTGTTCCTCGTCTACCTCACCTTCACCGGTCAAGGCTAAACCGTCACCGGTCAGGGCTAAGAGGACGAGGCCGGGGTCGGGAAGCGGAAACGGGGCATGCGAAGCGGGGCCGGCGATCCACCGGCCCCGCTTCGCATGCGCCAGGCAATCAGGCGCGCACGGAACGCTCGTACGCGGCCATCAGATCGATGCGACGCTGGTGGCGCTCATCCCCGCTAAAGGGAGTCTCGAGGAAGGCATCGATGAGAGCGATGGCCTCGTCGTCGCCGTGCTGGCGGGCACCGACAGCCATCATGTTCGCATCGTTGTGCTCGCGGGCCAGGCGCGCGGTCGCATCCGACCAGACGAGGGCGGCGCGCACACCTTCCACGCAGTTCGCGGCCATCTGCTCACCGTTGCCAGAGCCACCGACAACGACGCCGAGGCTGCCGGGTTCGCTGGCCACAGCCTTGGCCGCTTCGATACAGAACGGCGGGTAGTCGTCGAGCGCGTCGTAGACGTGCGCGCCATGGTCGACGACGTCATGACCGGCCTCGCGCAGGTGGGCGACCACCTTTTCCTTCAGCTCAAATCCGGCGTGATCAGTGGCAATATGGACGCGCATGGAATCCTCCTGGGGGTTCACGGACAAGCAACGCCCACTAGTATGGCACACCTCACCGTTACGCGCGGACGTTTGAACCCTGCTAGACTAGCGGCGCTGCCCCGATAGCTCAGCGGATAGAGCGCTTGCCTCCGGTGCAAGAGGTCGCAG
>ERZ1674170.129-NODE-129-length-14158-cov-5.886762_pt1 | contig 14158 bp, 12 predicted proteins | sample MGYA00581300_ERZ1674170 | MGnify/ENA primary metagenome ERZ1674170 (study PRJEB41354, sample SAMEA4873325) | human saliva metagenome | biome: human-associated habitat [ENVO:00009003]; feature: mouth environment [ENVO:08000002]; material: saliva material... | reverse complement strand
TCGTCCGTTGCCTATAAAACCCCATGAATTTTTTATAGGGAAGGGATGAAATTGCCTGTGTTTGCCTGTGTTTGCCTGTGTTTGTAGGGTAGTGGTGGGCTTCACGGGGGTGGGGTGGGCGAGAATCTTTGACCTAGTTGTATGCCTTGGGTAAAGTAGTCATGTCTTGCAGCACGTCTGTGCGCGCTTGCGGTGCGCTCCCACTCGCCCCACGCGCTACGTGCTCCAGCAACGTTCACCTGACCACGGTGGGTTATACAAAAAGCTGTGACGCTTCAACATCAGCTAAGTGTGCCCACCGCCAAGTAGAAACGAAGGCAAACGCCCGTGCGTACGTACACACCGAAGCCCGGCGACGTCGAGAAGAACTGGTACGTCATTGACGCCACCGACGTCGTGCTGGGTCGTCTAGCGGCTCAGGCCGCAACCCTGCTCCGTGGGAAGCACAAGCCCCAGTTCGCCCCTCACGCGGACACCGGCGACTACGTCATCATCATTAACGCTGACAAGGTCGCGCTGACCAACGGTAAGGCTGACAAGAAGATCGCTTACCGTCACTCTGGTCGTCCCGGTGGCCTGACCGCCACCAGCTACCGTGAGCTACTGGCTACTCGTCCCGAGTTCGCCGTAGAAAAGGCCATCAAGGGCATGATTCCCCACAACAAGCTTGGCCGTGCCCAGCTCAAGAAGCTGAAGGTTTACTCTGGTAGCGAGCACCCGCACCAGGCCCAGAACCCTCAGGTTTTCGAGATCACCCAGGTCGCTCAGTAAGCGCTCAGCGCACGAGCCTCATAACGTAAAGGACATATCGTGGCTGAGACCACCATCGACATTGAGGTACTGGACGAGGAGAACGCTCCCGCCAGCTACACCACTGAAACCGAGACCACCGGCGAAGGCCGTGGTCAGTCCATCACCGCTCCCGGCGCCGGCCTAGGCCGCCGCAAGGAGGCCGTTGCTCGTGTACGCCTAGTACCCGGCACCGGTAAGTGGACCCTAAACGGACGCACCCTGGAGGACTACTTCCCCAACAAGCTGCACCAGCAGCTAGTGCGTTCCCCGTTCACCATCTTGGACCTAGAGGGTCGCTTCGATGTGATCGCTCGTATCCACGGTGGCGGCGTCTCCGGCCAGGCCGGCGCTCTGCGTCTAGGCATTGCCCGCGCCCTGAACGAGATCGACCGTGAGGCCAACCGCGCCACCCTAAAGAAGGCCGGTTTCCTCACCCGCGACGCCCGCGCTGTTGAGCGTAAGAAGGCCGGTCTACACAAGGCCCGCCGCGCTCCGCAGTACTCCAAGCGCTGATCGCGTTTCGCGCTTTATCTGCTCACACCCCGTCACCTGTACATGGTGGCGGGGTGTGTTGCGTTTTAACTGGTTGTGGGATAATTGCCTTATTCACTGAGCTTTTGCAGGAGGAAATCAATGGCTCGTCTATTCGGTACTGACGGTGTGCGAGGCCTAGCTAACGACCTACTCACCCCCGCCCTGGCGGTGCAGCTAGGTGAAGCTGCTGCCCGTGTACTAACGGAAAAGTCGTCGGCTAAAGGTAACAAGCGTCCGCGCGCCATCGTCGGTCGAGACACCCGTGCTTCAGGAGAATTCCTAGACCACGCTATCTCCGCAGGTTTGGCGGCCTCCGGCGTCGACGTCACCCGCGTCGGGGTTCTTCCCACCCCCGCCATCGCCTACCTCACCGCCGCCCATGACATCGACCTGGGCGTTATGATCTCCGCTTCCCACAACCCCTTCCCCGACAACGGCATTAAGTTCTTCGCCCGTGGCGGCTTCAAACTGGAAGACGCCGTCGAAGACCGCATTGAAGCCCTACTCACCGCCGAGCACGAGCGCCCCACCGGCGCCGCCGTCGGCCGTGTAATTAAGGGTGAAACCGTAGCTGACCAGGCCTACATCAACCACCTGGTGGCTTCTACCGGTACTGACCTGTCTGGCCTGCGTATCGCCGTGGACGCCGCCAACGGCGCTGCCTCTAAGGTAGGCCCCGCTGCACTGCGTGCCGCCGGCGCTGAAGTGCTGGTTATCAATGCCTCTCCCGACGGCCTAAACATCAATGCTCAGGCCGGCTCCACCCACCCCGAGCAGCTACAGAACTACGTTAAGTTCGTAGGTGCGGATATGGGTGTGGCCTACGACGGCGACGCCGACCGCTGCATGGCCGTTGACGCCGAAGGCACCTTGGTAGATGGTGACCAGATCATGGGTATCCTCGCCATTGGCGCTAAGGCTGACGGCACCCTGGCCTCCGACACCCTGGTAGTGACGGTTATGAGCAACCTGGGTCTGCTGCTGGCCATGCGCAAGCACGGTATCCGCACTGTTCAGACCGGTGTGGGTGACCGCTACGTGCTAGAAAAGATGCTCTCTGGCGGCTACGTGCTTGGCGGTGAGCAGTCCGGTCATGTCATCGACTCCATCCACGCCACCACCGGTGACGGTATCCTCACCTCGCTGCGTTTGGCGGCTCGCCTCAAGCGCTCTGGTAAGACTCTCAAGGAACTGGCCAGCGTAGTTGAGCGCCTACCCCAGTCGCTGATCAACGTTCCCAACGTGGACAAGCACGCCGCCTCTACTAACGACGCCGTCCAGAGCGCTGTGGCTAAGGCTGAGGCCCGCCTAGGTGAGACCGGCCGTGTGCTGCTGCGCCCCTCGGGCACTGAGCCGCTGGTGCGCGTCATGGTTGAGGCTGCCACTCAGGAAGAGTCCGACGCCGTCGCCGCTGAGTTGGCCCAGGTGGTTAAGGACAACCTGGCTCTGTGACGCCCTAAAACCTAGCTGCGCACTTAGCGCGCTCAACGCGCTGGCGTTCGCCGCGCTGCCGCGTTCAGGCGCCAGCGCTTGACGTACTTAATGTGCCAGCGCTCACCGCCCTAAAAGCAGCAAATGCGTTAGGGCGCAGCTAGGCACTGCAGCTAGACACTAAGGCCGGCCCGAAATTTCGGGCCGGCCTTTGGTTTGTTTGCGTCCGCGCAACCCTACTCTTTGCGTCCGCGCAACCCTACTCTTTGCGTCCGCGCAACCCTACTCTTTGCGCAGGCGCATATAGTCCATGTGGTGGTTGGCGTCCTTATGCAGCAGCAAAGTAGCGCGGGGGCGGGTGGGCTCAATGTTTTCAATCAAATTGGGCAGATTGACGGTATCCCAAATCTGGCCGGCCCCAGCCAAAGCGACGTCGTCGTCAATATCAGCATATTTACGGAAGTAAGAGTCAGGCTGAGTAAAAGCCGTGTGTTTCAAAGTTAAAAACCGCTCCAAATACCAAGAGCGAATGTTGGCGGCGTCGGCGTCAACGTAGATAGAAAAATCAATAAAGTCACTAACCGCCATAACCGCCTGGTTGTTAGAGGCACGCGGGGCGGGCTGGAGCACGTTTAGGCCCTCCAGCACCAACACGTCAGGTTGACGCACATCCACCTTACGGTCAGGCACCACGTCATAAATCGTGTGGTCATAAAGGGGTGCCTGCACCAGGGGAGCGCCAGATTTAACCGCGCTAATGAAATCAAGCAGAGCGCGCCGGTCATAAGACTCCGGGAAACCCTTACGGGCCATTAGTCCGCGCCGCTCCAACTCGCTGTTGGGTAGTAAGAAACCATCTGTGGTCACCAAAGACACCTTGGGGGTGGCCTCAAAGCGCGCCAGCAGGTGAGCCAGCAGGCGGGCAGTAGTGGATTTACCCACCGCCACCGATCCGGCCACCGCAATCACAAAAGGCACATGCGTGGGTTTAATGCCCAAAGTGCGTGCCACCGCCTGGCGGCGCAGCTGGGTGGATTCAATATAAGTCTCTAAAAGTGCCGATAAAGGCCGGTAAACCGCATCTACCTCAGGTAGCTCAATGGGGTCATCTAAAGAACGCAAACGTTCCAGATCGGCTTCAGTTAGCGGCAGGGGGGCGTTAGCTGCTATGCGGCCCCAAGCTTCGCGTTTAATCTCTATAAACGGGCTGTTCTTATGCCAGATGGGAAGCCAATCTAGGGGGTTAGCAAAATCGCTCACGGCTCTAGTTTGGCTTACAAACCAGCCAAAGATAAAGCTCAGACCTAAGCGGCCTGGGTCATATGGCCGCTACGCTGTGGGAATAGTAAGCAAGCTCGCGCCTTTCAATCATTGTTTTGCGCATTAAATACATGATTCAATCAAGTTTATGTGTGGAATCGTTGGACATGTCGGACCGGTAGCGGTCCCCAGTGAACGTAGCCTAGAAGTACTACTAGATGGTCTTAGCCGCCTGGAATACCGTGGCTATGACTCCGCTGGCGTAGCCCTACTGACGGATGAAGGTGTATCCGTACGTAAGGAAGCCGGCAAGCTAGAAAACCTACGGGCGCAGATCGCTGCCCACCCCGTAGCCCCGGCCACCGCCGGTATTGGTCACACCCGTTGGGCCACCCACGGCAGCCCCACTGCCGCTAACGCCCACCCGCATGTGGCCGGACACATCGCCCTGGCCCACAACGGCATTATTGAAAACTTCCGTCCCCTGCGTGAAGAGGTAGAAAGCCTCGGGCGCACCCTACTATCCCAAACTGACTCTGAAGTTGTCGCTCACCTGCTAGACATCGCCTACAGTGCGCTGCGTGAAGCCAACCCCGCTGGCGACCCGGCCCTGCAGCTGCGTGAAGCCATGGCCCAGGTGACCCCGCGCCTGGAGGGCACCTACGCCCTGCTAGCCATCACCGCCGACGCCCCCGGCACTATCGTGGCCGCGCGTCGCTCCTCCCCGCTGGTTTTGGGCGTGGGTGAGGGTGAAAACTTCGTCGGTTCCGACGTCGCCGCTTTCGTAGCCTTCACCAAGCAGGCCGTGGAAGTGGATGACGACCAGATCGTGCTGATCACCGCCGCTGGCATTGAAATTACCGACGCCGCCGGCCAGGTAGTGACCGAACCGCACGGCTGGGAGGTCACCTGGGACGCCTCCGCCGCCGTCAAGGGCGGTTACGACACCTTCATGAACAAGGAAATCCACGACCAGCCCACCGCCGTGGCCGACACTCTGCGTGGCCGCATGGACGACGCCGGCGAGCTGCAGCTAGACGAAATGCGTATCGACCCCTCGGTGCTACGCAGCGTGGACAAGATCATCGTGGTTGCCTGCGGCACCGCCGCCTACGCCGGACACGTAGCCAAGTACGCCATCGAGCACTGGTGCCGTATCCCGGTAGAAATCGAGCTCGCCCACGAGTTCCGCTACCGCGACCCGATCGTAAACGAAAAGACCCTAACCGTTGCCATCAGCCAGTCCGGTGAAACCATGGACACCATCCAGGCTGTGCGTCACGCCCGCGAACAGGGCTCACGCGTACTGGCAATCGTTAACACCTACGGCTCCACCATTGCCCGTGAAGCCGACGCCGTGCTCTACACCCACGCCGGCCCCGAGGTTGCCGTAGCCTCCACCAAAGCCTTCCTAGCCCAGATCACCGCCTGCTACCTGCTGGGTCTATACCTGGCCCAGCTGCGCGGCAACAAGTGGCCTGAAGAGGTGGCTGACTACCTGGCCAACCTGTCCGCCATGCCTGAGCGCATCCAGCGTTTCCTAGATGAGAGCGAAGAGCAGGTGCGCGCCTTGGGCCGCGAACTGGCTGACAACAACTCCTTCCTGTTCCTGGGCCGCCACGTGGGCTACCCGGTAGCCCTAGAGGGCGCCCTCAAGCTCAAGGAACTGGCTTATGTGCACGCTGAAGGTTTTGCCGCCGGCGAGCTCAAGCACGGCCCTATCGCCCTGGTAGAGGAAGGCCTGCCGGTATTCGTGATTGTGCCTACCCCGCGCCGCCCTGTGCTGCACGACAAGGTCATCTCCAACATTGAGGAGATTCGCGCTCGCGGCGCCCGCACCATTGTGATCGCTGAGGAAGAAGACCACGCTGTGGACGCCTTCGCTCACGATGTGATCCGCGTGCCCGCCGCCCCCACCTTGATGATGCCGCTGCTGAGCGTGGTGCCGTTGCAGGTGTTCGCCTCCGCTTTGGCTCAGGCTAAGGGCTATGACGTGGATCAGCCGCGTAACCTGGCCAAGTCGGTAACGGTGGAGTAATACCGCTAGACTCAAGGCATGTATAGCGGCATCGATGTGGTGGATATTGAACGCTTTAGTGACCGTATCGAGGCTAATGCCGCTTTAATGCAGCGCCTGTTTAGTGCTGGTGAACTTGATAGTTGCAAGGGCGCGCTGCCTTCTTTGGCGGCGCGCTTTTGCGCTAAAGAGTCGGCCTTGAAGGTGCTGGGCCAGGCCGACGCCGTTGCCCGCGCTGCTTGCTTTGGTAGCGGCGACGGCGCTGGCGTGGCAGGGGAGGGGTTCGTCCCGGCAGGGCTGGGTGCCCCTACAGACCAGCCCAGCAACAGGGCGAACCAGGTCAGCGGCCTGGCAGGGCTGAATTTTCGCGACATTGAGGTCACCAGCCGCCCTGGCCAAGCCCCCCAACTGCGTCTACACGGCCAGGTGGCGGCGTGGGCGCGGCATTTAGGACTACACAGCTGGCGCGTGAGCCTAGCCCACGACAAGGTAGCCATGGCCCAGGTGTGGGCTAGCGGCGGCCCGGTAGAAGCTGGCTGTAAGGTCAGCTCGCACGACGCCGCCTTGGCTCGCTACCTGCTTAAACCCGAGGCTGACAGCCACAAATACTCGCGCGGCGTGGTGCGTATAATCGCTGGCTCGCAGCGCTTTCCTGGCGCGGGTCTACTGTGCGTGGCGGGGGCCAGCCATAGTGGGGTGGGCATGATCCGCCTAAACGCCCCTGAGCGCGTAGAAAACCTGGTGCTAGCCGCCCATCCACAAATTGTTCCTGACGGCCCAGCCTTAACCGGAGCCTGCGACGCCCTAGTGCTTGGCCCGGGGCTGGACGCCCAGAAAGCAGATTGGGATGCGCTGGCCCAGCTGTTAGAAAACACCCCGGCAGTAATTGACGCCAGCGCCCTAGAGCCAGTTTGCGTCCTGATTAAAGAGGGCAAACTACGCCTGCGCGCCTATCACATCCTCACGCCTCATGAGGGGGAACTGGCTCGCTGCCTAAACCTGTTCGCGGGCATGGATACAGATAAAACCGCAGGTGAAATTACGAGAAAACTGGCAGACAAGGCGGATAAACCCTTTGGCAAGTTTGCTGCTGAAACTAGCCCTGCGCTGCAGCGCCGCATCCAAAGGGCCCAGCAACTGGCGGCATTAACTGGGGCCTGCGTGCTAGCTAAAGGCAATCGCACTGTGGTGGTAGATGCCGAAGCCCGAGTCTACCTCCTGCCTGCGGCCACGCCCTGGCTGGCTACCGCCGGTAGTGGGGACGTACTGGCGGGTCTAATGGGCGGCTTGCTGGCCCTAAACGTGCGCGCCGGCGCGGGGTGCGCTGGCACCGCTGACGCTCAGGGGTACGCCGCAGCCGCTTCAGGCAGTGCCGCTGCTTCAGGCAGTGCCGCTAGTGCCGACGCCGCTGGGACCAGTCAGCAGTCTGCTGACGTTCAGGGACGGGGCGCCGCACTCGCTAGTGTCGCTGCCCTAGCCCCCGAAATTGCGCAGCTAGCCGCGCGCCTACACGCCCTAGCCGGGCAACTGGCCGCTGAAGCAACCAGCCCAAAGCCCGCAGAGGTAACCGCCCCAAAGACAACCTACGCAACCGGACTAAAGTCCGCCAGCGCCGTCGTCGACCACCCCATAACCGCCCCAGAAATAGCCGCAGCCATCCCCAATGCCTGGGCCCTGTACGCCAGTGCTGCAGCAAACTGAGCTGATGGCGGCTAAAAGTGGGACAATAGCGCCGTGACTGAGCAACTAAGTAGCTATCAAATTCCTTGGACGGGAGCACAAACCGCCCGCGCCATTATCGATCTCGACGCCCTGGCCGCCAATGTGGCCCAACTTCGTAAGTTTCACGGCGGGACTTGGATGGCTATCCTCAAAGCCAACGCCTATGGGCACGGCCTAGGCCCCATGGCACTAGCCTGTATGCGTCAAGGCGCCACCTGGCTGGGCGTGGCACAGTTACACGAAGCCCTACGCCTGCGTGAATACCTCGACGCCGCCGGAGTAAAGCCGGTAGATGCAGCCCAGCTAGCCCAAAACCCGGCCCTAGCTACCGCCCAAACCCCCAGGATTTTCACCTGGATCATGCCGCCGGTTAGCCCCCAAGAAGCTGCCCAGGCAGACTCGAGCCTGCGCCAGGCGCTACGGGCCAAGCTAGACCTATCAGCCTCCACCGTGGAAGTTTTGCAGGCCATCATCGCCGCCGCCAAAGCTGAAGACAAGTGCGCCTACGTGCACCTAAAGGTGGACACCGGCATGGCCCGCGCCGGCGCCAACCTAGAAGACCTAGCTGACCTGGCCCAATGCGCCGCCCAAGCCCAAAGCCAGGGACACATTAAGGTAGTGGCGCTATGGTCGCACCTGGCCCGCGCAGACGAAATCCTCATCCCGGCCACCGGCCAGCAGCTAGAACGCTACCGTCAAGGCCTGCAAATCCTGGCCGACGCCGGCATTAACGTGCCCGTGCGCCACCTGGCGGCCACCGCCGGCACCCTGTGGCACCCCGACACCGCCGCCCTAGACATGGACCGCTTCGGTATTGGTCTATACGGTCTAAGCCCCGACCACACCGTGGCCCGTGCCCAGGATCTAGGCCTACACCCAATCATGCGTCTAGAAGCTCGCCTAACCCAGGTCAAGCACATCAAAGCTGGCCAAGGCGTCTCCTACGGCGCCACCTGGCAGGCCCCCACCGACCGTTGGGTGGGGCTAGTGCCGCTAGGCTACGGCGACGGCATTTTGCGTAGCGCCTCCGACCGCGCCCCCATCCTGGTAGGCAAACAACGCACCCATATTGTTGGGCGCGTATGCATGGATCAAGTTATTGTAGACCTAGGTCCCACCAGCAATCCGGACGGCACCCCCCGACCCGCACCCGCGCGCGCTGGCGACCTAGCCATCCTCTTCGGCGATCCCGCTCCCTTAAACGGCCCGGCTAACCCGGCCATCCCCACCGCTGAAGACTGGGCTACCGCCTGCGGCACCATCTCCTATGAGGTGGTCACTCAGCTACGCGGCGCCCACCTACCGCGCTACTACGTTTCCCAAGGCTCCTACCAATTAGCGGAGATTCCCCAATGAGCACATACGTCACCCACACCACGGATGCCGATTCCACCCGGGAATTCGGCGCCCGGCTAGCCCCGCTGCTGCAAGCCGGAGACCTGGTGATGCTTTCAGGTGAGCTAGGTGCCGGTAAAACCACCCTGGCCCAAGGCATTGGCTCAGCCCTAAACGTACGTGGGCGCGTATCTTCACCCACTTTCATCGTGGCTCGCATGCACCCCTCCCTGGTCGGCGGACCAGACCTGGTGCACGTAGACGCCTACCGCCTCACCAGCCTAGAAGACCTCGAAACCCTGGATCTGGATTCCTCCCTGGAAGAATCCATCACCCTGGTTGAATGGGGCGAAGGCATGGTAGAAGGCATCAGCGACAATCGCCTAGAAATCAAGGTGGAACGTCCGCAGGGGGGACTGGCAGGTGCCGATGCTAGCGGCATCACTGACCTGGGCGGCGTCGACGACGGCGCCCGCACCATCACCCTTACCGGCTACGGTCCGCGCTGGGAAAAAGCGCTCGACCAGCTCTAAGCCATGAACTGGCAGGTGGCCGGCCACGGGCAGCTCAGTTTCGGCGCGCTCGCGGCAAAAGTGCCAGGTGCTTTAGCTGCGGCAGGCCTGGCGCTGATGACGTTAGTTTTGTTGGCGCTGGGCGGCCCAGCCCGCGCCCAGGTGGACCAGAACTACCTGGAACAGTGGCTAAAATCGAGCTCCAATAATGCTCTTAGCGCCACCCAACGCACCCAGGCGGAATTCACCACGCCCGCGCATGTGTGGAATGTTTCGCGCTCTGATAATGGCTCTGTGCAGGTGGTGCGCAGTCCAGAGCAGTGGTACACGCTGGTGCGCCTGGGTGGGGAGCTCAAATTTGTGCTGCTGATAAACGCTACCGACGCTAAAACCACGGCAGTGCAGATAGCTGATGCGGCTTTGGCGAGTTCACTTGCGCACCTGGGCACGGGCCAATACCCGGTTTATGAAGCTCAAGATGAGGCTTGGTATCAGCTGGAGGACGGTCAGCTACGCCCGCTGGGGGCTAAGGCCAATAAATTGCAGCGTGGTTCAGTCTCAGTTTCCGCCTATATTTCCATACGTGATGTTAGGCACTCTGGTTCCCCGACTGCCTCAGCTGATGAGACTGGCTCCACCTGGTCTAGCTGGGCGCTTTGGACCATGGTGGTGCTGGCTTGCCTGGGTTTAATTGGGCTGGCTGTCTTGGATAAACACACTAGTAAATACCGTGACGAGGATACTCAAGGCGGCTCTAGTAAACGTAAGGCGCGTCAGGCAGTGATTGAAACTCCGGCTAAGGGCAGGGCCCGCCCGCAGGTGTCGGTGCACTCAGCTACGGCAGTGCCGGCCTCACAAACGGCAGCTGCTATTGAGAAAACTAAAACCGAAAAGGAATAGGCTTAAGCCCGTGCGTATTGTCTCCATCGACTCCTCTTTAGCGTCCGCTTTGGCATTAATTGAGCTTAGCGACGGCGTCGCTACCACCGTGCGTCAGCAGGTGGGTACTGATGCGCGCCACCACGCCGAATCTTTGGCTCCCATGCTCTCTCAGGTATTGGCAGGCGAGACGGTAGACGCCATTGCGGTGGCTACCGGCCCGGCTCCCTTCACTGGTCTGCGTGCTGGCTTGGTGACGGCGCGAACTTTTGCGCGTGTACACAACCTGCCGCTGTGGGGGGTTAGCTCTTTGGATGCGCGTGCTCGGGCTGCTTTTGACCGCCTTGGCGAGGCGGGGCAGGGTAAGTGCCTGCTGGTTGCTAATGACGCGCGCCGCAAGGAAGTTTATGCCGCCCGCTATCAGGTTAAGGGGGCCGACGACGTCGAACGCCTAGGTCAGCTGCATGTGCTAAGCCCCGCAGCGGCTCTGGAGCTGGGCGAAGTGGACTACGTAACCGGCTCTGGCGTGGCCCTATATCCGCAGCAGCTGACCGGCACCGAAGTTGACAGCCAAGACCCGATCCTGGAGCAGCTGGCACGTATCGCCTGGCGCCGCCACCAGCAAGGGATTGACCAACCCACCGAGCCGCTGTACCTGCGTCACGCTGACGTGCAGATGCCCAAGGCTCCTAAGCGAGTTATTTGATGCCCACTTTGCGTCTGCGCGCAATGCGTAAAGCTGACCTGAGCTTGGTGGCCCAAGCTGAGCGTCAGCTTTTTTCGGCCGAGGCTTGGAGTCCTCAGTTGCTGGCCAGTGAACTGGACGCGATGGAGTCTCTTGACGACCGCATTTATGTGGTAGCCGAGGTTGACGCCGCTATGGCTGGTTACGCCGGGGTGTGGCTGGGCGATAGTGCTGACGTGCTGACTATCGCCACTTTGCCCCACTTTCGCCGTAAAGGGGTGGGGCGGGCTTTACTTAAAGCTTTGCTTGCTGCCGCCGTCGATCGTGAGTGCGAAGCGGTGCTGCTGGAGGTGCGGGCCTCTAACGACGGCGCCATCGCCCTATACAAAGAAGCTGGGTTTAAAGCCATAGCTAAACGCCGCGCCTACTACACCCACCCGCGTGAGGACGCCATCGTGATGCGTAAAAAACTGGCCGCGCCCAAAGTGGGGCCGGTAGGTAGCTGAGCCGGGCGGTTGGCAGAGCCTGAAAGACTTGCAGTTTTATTTAGTAAATGACGTGTGCCCTAATAAAGGCCCAGTGGTTTGCTTCTCAGTGGTCGCTGACACTTGTGCAAACATTTGCATGACCCCCACTAAACCGCGCTATATCAGCGCAAATAGCTCCCTAGTGGGGGAGCGTTAAGCGCTTTTTGGGTCACTTAGGACTTAAGCCACGTTAATGCTAGATAGCCTTGTGACGTGGCCAAATCAAATGTTTCTCCCAAGAGGCAGACTGCTGGACGTACGACCGTCGCGATGAAGCGGATCATGGCGTACAGCGGTCTGTTCTTCCTCTTCTTTGTTCTATTCCACGCCTACGGCAACCTCAAGTACTTTGAGGGTGAGGACGTCTACAACGGCTATGCCGCTCACCTGCGTACCATGTTCATGCCGATCCTGCCTCGTGAGGGTCTGCTATGGATTCTGCGTGCGCTTATGATCGCCTGCATCATTGGGCACGCCGGCGCCGCCTTCCACCTATGGCACCGCAACAACAAGGCTCGCGGTAACCAGAAGTACGCAGTTAAGAAGGCTCACGCAGAGTATGCAGCTTCGCGCTACGCAAACCGCACCATGCGTTGGGGTGGCGTGATCCTGATTCTGTTCATTGTGTGGCACATCCTGCAGTTCACCACGCTGAACGCCACCCCCGGTGGTCACTACGTGCACGGTGACGCCTACAAGAACATGTACCTTGGCTTCCACGATGCCCCCTGGACCTACGCCATCTACTTCATCGCCCTGGCTGCGCTGGCGCTGCACGCCTGGCACGGTGTTTGGTCCGCCCTGCAGACCCTGGGTGCTATCCGTGGTTCTGTAATTCCTGGCGTGCGCCTGATCGCCACGCTGGTTGCCCTGGCCCTGTTCGTAGCCTTTATGGCCGTGCCTACCGCCATCCTGTTTGGTTGGGTAGACGCGCCTGCTGCTGGTTCGTGGACTGCACTGCACGGCGCAGTCGCTGGACACTGAGAGAGCGTGAAGATAAATGAGTAAAGTTATCGATGGCCTGTACCGGGTTGGCGAGGACATCGCCGACACCAAGGCCCCGCATGATGTTCCGATCGAAAAGCGTTGGGAACAGCGTAAATTCCTAGCCAAGCTAGTTAACCCGGCCAACCGCCGTAAGCTTGACATTATCGTAGTTGGCTCCGGCCTGGCTGGTGGCGCCGCTGCCGCCTCCCTGGGTGAGCAGGGCTACAACGTCAAGGTGTTCTTCTACCAGGACTCCGCCCGTCGCGCCCACTCCATTGCGGCCCAGGGTGGTATCAACGCTGCTAAGAACTACCGCAACGACAACGACTCGGTTTACCGCCTGTTCTACGACACCGTAAAGGGTGGCGACTACCGCGCTCGTGAAGACAATGTTTACCGTCTGGCTGAGGTCAGCGCCAACATCATCGACCAGTGTGTGGCTCAGGGTGTGCCCTTCGCCCGCGAATACGGCGGTCTGCTAGACAACCGTTCCTTCGGTGGTGTGCAGGTATCGCGTACCTTCTACGCCCGTGGTCAGACCGGTCAGCAGCTGCTGATCGGCGCCTACCAGGCCCTAGAGCGCCAGGTGCGCGCCGGCACGGTTAAGGAGTTCCGCCGTCACGAGATGGTTGAACTGATCGTGGTTGACGGCAAGGCTCGCGGTATTGTCACTCGCGACATGATCAGCGGCGAGATCGAGACCCACCTAGCCGACGCCGTCGTGCTAGCCACCGGTGGTTACGGCAACGTATTCTTCCTGTCCACCAACGCTATGGGCTGCAACGGTACCGCGATCTGGCGTGCTCACCGCAAGGGCGCCTACTTCGCTAACCCCTGCTACACCCAGATTCACCCCACCTGCATTCCGCAGTCCGGTGACTTCCAGTCCAAGCTGACCCTGATGAGTGAGTCGCTACGTAACGACGGACGCATCTGGGTACCCAAGAAGGCTGAAGACTGCGAAAAGGACCCGCGTCAGATCCCTGAGGAAGACCGCGACTACTACCTCGAGCGTATCTACCCCGCCTTCGGTAACCTGGTGCCCCGTGACATCGCCTCACGTCAGGCCAAGAACATGTGCGACGAAGGCCGTGGTGTTGGACCTGCCATTAAGGAAACCGACCCCGATGGCAACGAGCGCACCATGCGTCGTGGCGTCTACCTGGACTTCTCCGAGGCTATCGGGCGTCTAGGCAAGGAAGCCGTTTCTGCTAAGTACGGCAACCTGTTCGAAATGTACGAGCGCATCACCGGTGACGACCCCTACGAAGTCCCGATGCGTATTTACCCCGCCGTCCACTACACCATGGGTGGCCTGTGGGTTGACTACGACCTAGAGTCCTCCATCCCGGGCCTGTTCGTGGCTGGTGAAGCTAACTTCTCCGACCACGGCGCTAACCGCCTGGGCGCCTCCGCCCTGATGCAGGGTCTGGCTGACGGCTACTTCGTCCTGCCCGACACCATCAACAACTACCTG
>ERZ1674170.124-NODE-124-length-14336-cov-9.880681_pt1 | contig 14336 bp, 14 predicted proteins | sample MGYA00581300_ERZ1674170 | MGnify/ENA primary metagenome ERZ1674170 (study PRJEB41354, sample SAMEA4873325) | human saliva metagenome | biome: human-associated habitat [ENVO:00009003]; feature: mouth environment [ENVO:08000002]; material: saliva material... | reverse complement strand
CATCCAAAACGGATGCGCACGGACCGAGACGCTCGAGGCTTTTTACTTCGTGCCCACAACCGTGCCAAGCTTCTTCGGCTTTACAGGTTTTTGGGGGACGCTCGCGAAACCTTCCACTTGGGCGGGGACTTCGGGGGTTTTCAGCGAGGTAATGATGTCCTCGGATACATCGCCCTGATGGTAGGCAATGTTGGTGTTACCGCTCGCCTTGACTGCGATACGTTCACCGTCCGGCATTACCCTGACCCAGGCCCCATCGGAGTACGTTAGTTCTAGCTCACCGTTAGGCCTCAGACGGCTCCAGTTCCCGTCATGCTGGTGGAAGATGATGTATTCATTGTTCTTCCCCACGACCATAGCAAGCTTGTCTTTTTCTAAGATGTAGGTCTTACCATCGGCGTTTTCGCCCTTCACAACGGCGGGGTCCTTCTCAGCCTCGGCAATTTTTTGGTAGTACGTTTCGTAGTGTTTCCTGGCCTTGTACTGCATCTCGTCAGCCCCTACCGCTGAGGATGCTCCCTGCGTTGTGTCGCTGCTAGCGGTTGCCCTGCCAGAAGCGCTCGAAGTAGGTTTAGATGAGGGGCTAGATGAGCTCTCGCTACGTGCAGAGGGCGAAGCAGAAGACGAGGCGGAGGGTGAAGCGGAGGCGCTTGCCGATGCGGAATCACGGGAGGCAACGGGGGCCTCCACAGCGGGGGCGCAGGCGGCTAGACCGAGCAGGCTTGCCACGCTTAGAGACAGTACAGCAATAGACTTTTTCACGGCGGATTTCTCTTTCCGTCATGCGTCGCGACATCATCACAACGCTGTGTATGGATGTGGTTGGTAATGCCCAGCTTCGGGCATGCCCACATCCTAGCACCGTTCCCTGGGAAAAGTCTGGGCTCCAGCGGCGCCTCTCCGAACCCGAAATGCCTGGGCAAAATACCGAAGACCGAGAGCACGCGTACGAGAACGCCCCGCACGCATCACGTTCGGATGCGCACGGGGCGAGGTGCCGCGATATGTGAGGCTTCTTATGGATTTTAGTTCGTGACCGAGCTGATCTTCGTCGGCTTCACAGGTTCCTTGGGGACGCCCACGCCGCCTTCCACGGGGGCGGGAAGCTTGGGGGTTTCCAGGGTGTTAATGAGGTCCTTGGGCACATCGCCCTGGTGGTAGGAAATATAGACGGTACCGCTCCCCTTGACCACGATGCGTTCGCCGTCAGGCTTAATCCTGATCCAGGAACCGTCGATGTCCACTAGCTCCGCCTCACCGTTGGCCCTTGCACGGCTCCAGCTACCGTCATTCTTGATGCGGATGATGTACTCGTTGTCCTTCCCCGCAACCAAAGTGACCTTGTTCTTTTCTGAGGTGTAGGTCTTACCATCGGCGTTTTCACCCTTAACGACGCCACGGGTCCCCTCAGCGATAGAGACTGAATTGGCGTACGTTTTGTAGAGGTCCATGGCCAGCTTCCGCGACTTGGCAGCCCCGTCCTCCTCCGTTGAGTCGCTGCTAGCGGTCTCCCCGGCAGAAGCGCTCGAGGAGGGCTTAGAAGAGCTCTCGCTACTTGCGGAGGGGGATTCGCTGGCAGATTGTGAGTCCTCTGCGGAGGGCGAGGCAGAGGGTGAGGCGGAGGCGCTTGCCGATGCGGAATCACGGGAGGCTACGGGGGCCTTCACCGCGGGGGCGCAGGCGGCCAGGCCGAGCAGGCTTGCCAGGCTTAGAGACAATACAGCAATAGACTTCTTCACGGAGACATTCTCTTTCCGTCAAGCGTCGTAACCCGGTCACGACGCCGTGTATGGGTGTAGCTGACGTGCCCTGTCTGGGGCACGGCACCATCCTAGCATCGTTCCCTGGGAAAAGTCTGGGCTCCGGCGGCGCTCTCTAAACCCCGAAATACCGGGGAAAAATACCGGAAGCCGAGAGCACACGTACGAGAACGCCCCGCACGCATCCACGGGGATACGTACGGGGCGAACGGGTCTAGTCAGTCGCCGGTTATGGCGATGGGTGCTGCTAGTTCGTTGCCACGCTGCTCGGCGTGACGGGGGTCTTCGGAGCGGGGAAATCTCCCACCGGAGCCGGGGTCTTGGGCACCTCCAGGGACTGGTAGTCAGTCGAAACCTCGAAGGTCTTGATATTCACGATGGAAGTTGCGCCGTTCTCATCAATATGAGCCACTTCGCCGTTGGTCTTGAAGAGGGCCCAGGAGCCCTTCGCGTCCACGGTGACGACCTCGCCCTCGGGAGTCACGCGTAGCCAGCTGCCGTTGTTCTGAACGGCGATGTAGTTACCGTTCTTGGCCTCGACAATAGCGATGCTTCCGTCAGAGGCGGCGTACACGTTGCCATCGGCGTTCGTAGTCTTCTTGGCGCTCGGGTCCTTCTTAGCCTCTTCGACAGCTTCCTTGTAGGTCTCGTAGACCTTCGGGCCGTAGCTGCTATCGCTGGCGCCATTGGGCAGGGCGGGATTAGCCGACGAACCGCTCGCCTGGGTCTCTGATCCCTTGGTGGAGGACTTGGCGGAGGAGCTCGAAGTCGACTCAGCCTTAGCGGAGGAAGAGCTAGAGGAGCTAGTGGATTCGGAGGAGGCGCTGGAGGAGCTCGAGCTATTCGCGCTTGCAGAGGCGGTAGCAGAGACAGAAGCGCTGGAGGATGCGCTCTGGCTACTATCCGGGTTCTTCGGGGAGGACCCACAGGCGGCCAGGCCGAGCAGGCCTGCTAGGCTCAGAGACAGTACAGCAATAGACTTCTTCACGGCGGATTTCTCTTTCCGTCATGCGTCGCGACATCATCGCGACGCTGTGTATAAATGTGGTTGGTGACACCCGTTTTTGGGCGCGTCCATATCTTAGCACCGTTACCTGGGAAGCGTCTGACCCTCATTCTTCCCTTGAACGTAGAAATACCCCGAACGCATCACGTTCGGATACGCGCGGGGTATCGGATCCCAGATTCGGGAAGCTATTTCTGTTTACTTCTTCATGGAGTCTGCGACCTCGGAGAACTTACCGATTTTAGTTGCCTTGACGGGAGTTACAGGGGTGCCGTTGAAGCCATCGATACGGCCGGGGGTCTTCGGGGTCTTGATGGCTGACACGTCGGTGCCTTCTTCGAGGGTCTTGGTGTTCATGATGGCGCCGGTGCCGTCCGCCTTAACGACGGTGTAAAGGTTATCCTTTGAGTTGGCCACGGCCCAAGAACCATCCTTGTCCACGAAAACGGTGACTCCATCGGAGCTCATGCTGGTCCACTCACCGTCGCTCATGATGCCGATAACGGTGCCGTCCTTGCCTTCGACGTAGGCAACCTCATCGTTGTAGTATGCGGTTCCGTCGCTGCTTTCGGTCTTCTTCACTCCGGGCTTCTCCTGGAATTTCTTCACGAATTCCTTAGCAGCACTGTAGCTTGTCTCGTCCGACTGCTGGGAGTCATCCCCTGCGCCCTTAGATGCTTCCGTGGCGCCGGAGGAATCTGCCGAGGAAGTCTGGGTGCTCTTAGCCGCAGCCTTGGTGGTTTCCGCCGCCGAGGGGCTGGAGGACTGGGCGGCCGCCGAGGGGCTTGCAGAGGCGGTCGCGGATGCAGATGCGGACGCACTTGCGGAACCGCTGGGGGCGGACACTTTGTAACCGCCGCAGGCCACGAGGCCGAGGGCTCCTGCGATGGTCAGGGACAGAACAGCAATGGACTTCTTCATCGTGGTTTCTCTTTTCTGTATGCGCCGCTCTGCGACGGCGCAGTGCGTAGTGTGGCTGTGGTGTACACCAGCGTATCCGGGATACGCCCCCATGCTAACACCGAGACCTGAAAACTCCCTGGGTTGCCGCGCCGCAGGTGGACCCCTCCCCCGCTACTTTCGCGGGTCTTCTCAGCTCTACTGGTCTTCTTAGCCCGGCTTGAAGACGCAAAACGCCCCGCACGCATCACGTTCGGATGCGCACGGGGCGTCCTTCGCTAGTCAGGCGGGCCGTCACGCTCGCAGAGCGTGACTAGCCGTTATCAGCTCTTTACAGCTTACTTGGGCTGTGCGGGCTTGACGGGATCAACCTTAGCCTTAGCGGGCTTGGTGGGAACCTTCGGAGCCTGCAGCTGAGACTTCTCGCCGCCCATGATGGAGGTCACCTCACCGGAAGCGTCCACGGTTGCCTGCACGCCGGCGTTGGTCTGGATGCTCCAGGAACCGTCAGCCTGCACGGAAACCTGACCCTCTGCATCCTGGCGGCTCCAGGAACCGTCAGCCTGCACAGCAATCTGGGTGTTGGTGGCGTCGTCCTGAACGGTCCAGCTGCCGTCCTCGGAAACCTCGGAACCGCTCACGGAGGTGTTACCCGCAGAATCCTTGGACTCTGCCTTGGTGTTGCCCTTGTCGTCAGCCTCGGTCTTGGAGGTGTTGCCCTCGGAGTCCTTAGCGTTTACGGATGCCTTGCCGTCTGCACCGACCTTGACGTCTGCGGAGTTACCCTCGCCGTCGTTAGCCTTGACGGTCACGTTGCCGTTAGCGTCAACGCTCACGTTAGCGGTTGCCGATGCGGATGCGGAGGAGGATGCCTTAGCCGAGGAGCTGGAGGTAGCCTGTGCCGATGCGCTGGGCGATGCGGTAGCGGAGGAGCTTGCGGTGGTGTTCGAGGAGGACTGCGAGCCACATGCGCTCAGACCCAGTGCGCCTGCGAGGGCGATGGACAGAACGGCGGCGGTCTTCTTCGCTGCGGGGGTAATTGCCATTGTTTTCTCCTTGTGGTTGTTCAATACAGCTGGCTGGCAGGGTGGGGTGTTCGGGAAGGTTCCGCAATATTCGTAAAGAATATTTGAACGTTTATCGGTTAGCCAACCATTTTAATTCTATCGAGGGTTGGGGATTTGACCTACTCAGTGAGCTGAGGGTCGAGCCATAAAAATTTCGCGGTTTAAGAGCGGGGTACGACCGGTTGCACGGGGTTCACAGTGGCCCCAGCGGGCTTGGCGGGAACGACGGGCACCTGGATTGCGCCCTGGCCGGTCTGTTTCCAGGTACCGTCGGCGCTCACCTCAACAACGCTACCCTGGCCGGTCTGCTCCCACGAGCCGTCCGACTTCACTTCAACGGTACCGTTCTGGCCAACGCGTTCCCAGGAACCGTCAGCGTTTACCTCAATGACGTCGCCGTTGGGTGCGTGGTAGCTCCAACCGCCATCGCTCTCAACCTCAATGAGGGTGTAACCGTTAGCCGCGCTGATGGTCCCGCTGGCGGTAGCGGTGTTGCCGCTGGCACCAGAGTTACCGCTATTACCCCTTGAGGATGCGCTCTCCCCCGCCTTCTCATCCACCTTCGCGGAAGATCCGGAGTTACCCGAGCCGCCATTGACGGTAGCGTTACCGCTGGCATCTGCGGTGACACCGGTGCCGTCGGCGCCGTTGACGGTGATGCTTCCGTCGGCACCCGTGGTAACGCCGGTGCCGTCCGCACCGGTGACGGTCACGGTTCCGGTGCTCTGGGTGCTACCGGCGGATGCGGTGGGGCTGGCGGTAGGGCTGGCCTTGACGGTCACCTTGCCATTGCCCGCATTGACCGCGGCATCCGCCGTGTTGCTTGCCATTGCGGTGGCAGTTGCGGTGGTGGTGTTCGAGGTGTTCTGGGTGCCGCATGCGCTCAGGCCGAGAGCGGCAATAGCGGCCAGGGAAAGGGCGGCCGCACCGGTTCGAAGGCCGCGGCGAGCGCCTGCGGGGTGATTGTCAGTGCGATGCTGATTGTGTCGTGCCATGTGGGGTCTCCTCTACGAGGCCCCGCGGGGTGCGGGGTGTATGGGGTGTATGGTCGGTGGCAGTTCGAAGAACCCTTCATCGTTCGTCGATGCGGTATTCTCCGTTCCGTTGGTATAAGCCTAAAGTGTGAGTCTAAGACTGAGCTTTAGTTAGCTGTGTTTAAGCTGTGTCACCTACCCGCTGCATAAGTATTTTTCCCAGAGCTCCTTGAAATTCGCGTATTTTCGCTCAGCTCATGCATAGCTTTTATGTGTTATGAATAAAATTTCTTAAATTTTTCTGCGTGTCCCACAAGGATCTCCCCGAAAAACACCCTTTTACACACAAAGAAGGCCCCCACCTGATGGTGGGGGCCTTCTGCAGATTCAAAGTCTCAAGAATTACTTCTTAGCGACTGCTGCCTTCAGCTTGGAGCCTGCGGTCAGCTTCACGCCGTGACCGGCGGGAATCTGAATGGTTTCGCCGGTCTGCGGGTTACGGCCGGTGCGAGCTGCACGGTCGGTACGCTCAATTGCCAGCCAACCGGGGATGGTGATCTTCTCGCCCTTGGAGACGGAAGACTCGAAAACCTGGAACACTGCGTCGAGGACTGCGTTCACGGTTGCCTGGCTCTTGCCAGACTTCTCTGCAACCTCTGCAACGAGTTCGGTACGGTTCTTAGCCATTAGGGTGCCCCTTCCAGAGACTTAAAAGGTTTGAGTCTAAAGCGAGTGACCGTCGGTGACGACGGAAAACCGTTTAGGAACTAAAATACCAGATTTACCAGCTGGACTTGGTGATGCCGGGCAGCTCGCCGCGGTGTGCCATTTCGCGGAAACGCACGCGGGAAATGCCGAACTTCTGGAAGGTGCCGCGGGGACGACCGTCAATCTGGTCGCGGTTACGCACGCGCACGGGGGAAGCGTTGCGGGGCAGCTTCTGCAGTGCCACGCGTGCTGCTTCGCGCTCCTCGGGGGTAGCGTTCTCGTCGATCAGGGTCTTCTTCAGCGCGATACGCTTCTCGTTGTAGCGAGCGACGATGACCTTGCGCTGCTCGTTGCGAGCGATCTTGGACTTCTTAGCCATTCTTAGCGCTCCTCTCGGAAGTCAACGTGCTTGCGGACGACGGGGTCGTACTTCTTCAGCACCATGCGGTCGGGGTTGTTGCGGCGGTTCTTACGGGTCACGTAGGTGTAACCGGTGCCAGCAGTGGACTTGAGCTTGATGATAGGACGGAGGTCCTTAGCCTTGGATGCCATTTACTAGATCTTCTCCCCGCGTGCGATGATTTCTGCAACAACAGCATCGATGCCACGAGCATCGATCACCTTGATGCCCTTAGCGGACACGTTCAGGGTTACCTTACGACGCAGCGAAGGAACCCAGTAGGTCTTCTTCTGTACGTTCGGGTCGAATCGACGCTTGTTGCGGCGATGCGAGTGCGAAATGCTGTGTCCAAAGCCGGGAACAGCTCCGGTCACCTGGCAGACTGCTGCCATGTTTCACTCCTTTATTGATTGACTTTTATGACGGTACGCAGTCGATGTTACTCGTGAGCGTCCCGCCACCAATGTAGAAGCACCGGGTTATTCGCCGGGCTAGAGTGTTTGAGACCGTCGCGTGGGTGAGAGGCCACGCATCGATCCCCGCCGCGGGAAAAACGGTGAAGCTTATTAGTGTCGAGAGGCGTTTCCACCACTACGAACAGCGTTAAATTCTAGGTAAACACGGGGGTTCTCGCAAGCTTGCACGCCGGTATTTACCGTTAAATCCCGCGGAATCTCGGTGTTCTGAGTCGGATGCACCACCTGCACGAGGGAGCGCATATTCCGAGGGAGTATGCATGACACGCTACGCCAAACATACCTATCCATTCTAGCAAAATCAGGTATTTTTGCAAGTCCAGATGTTTTTAAGGGATTCTTTAACGCCCCTAGTCAGGCGTTAATTCGCGATTTTAAGAACGGGCGTTCTTTATGTGACCCGCGATAAATTACACCGTTGAAATTCATGCTGTGAGATTAACAGCTTAAGCCGGATTTAAGCCTTAAACAGCCCCGCACCACCGATTCTGACGGTGTGCACAGGGCTGTTAAACAGGCTTAAACACGCGTTTAAAAAGCTTTTAACTCTCGTTTTAACGTCTCTGCCCCGGTTTTAAAGGGCAGTTTAAGGGTTTTCGGCGGTACGAGTAACGGCGGATTCACCGTTCCAGTTACGGCGTAGATGCGAGCGCAAATACGGTACAGATACCGCGCAGGACACTCCCCCGGCGTACAGTTTTACACCGTACCGTGAGCCACCGCGCCCCTAGTTCTTCAGCCTAGTTCTTAAGACTTGCCGCGGGCACCCACTGCGGGTACTTGGGGGTCACGCCGTCGCCGGAGCTCGTGCCCCTCAGACGGCGACCAATCCACGGCAGGGCAAACTCACGAACCCAGCGCGCCTCCTGCTCGATCTTCTCGCGAACGGTCAGCTGCACCTCCGGGGGTAGCACCGATTCAGTCACCACGCCGGGCAGGCCCAGCTGCGCCAGCACGCGGGATGCGAAGCGTTCGTGGCCGAGATCGTTCATGTGCAGGCGGTCATCAGCCCACAGTCGCCAGTCAAGGAAGTCAGTCCAGCGCCAGTAGTCGATGATATGCGCACCGTGGTCTTCGGCAATGCCACGCAGCAGCTCATTGTAGGTGGCGGTGCGGCCACGGGTGCGGGCGAAGGGTCCCTGACCCTGCACATCCAGGCCCGTAATGGTCAGAATCGTGATGTCCTGGGCGCGCATGGCGGCGAAGGCTTCGTCGACGTGGGTCATGAGCTGGTCAATATCAACGTTGGGGCGCATGATATCGTTGCCGCCACCGTAGAACGTAACAATGTTGGGGCAGAGGTCGAGGGCTCGAGGCAACTGTTCATCCAGGATGGGGCCGAGCAGGCGTCCGCGGATAGCAAGGTTTGCGTACTGTGCCTGCGGGTCTACTGCGCCGAGACCTTCGGCAACGCGGTCTGCCCAGCCTCGTAGGTTGTTGGGGCGACGGCGGTCAACGTCGCCCACGCCTTCGGTAAACGAATCGCCAATTGCTACGTATCGTACCGATTCGCCGTTGAGCTTGCCGTTGGAGTCTAGGAGCGGGGTCGTCATTGTGTTCTTCTTTCCGGGCCTTATGAAGAATGACCCTTCTATGTAATAAGCCGGCACACCCGTACGGTGTACCGGCCTCATCGCTTAGTGCGTCCTGTTATCCAGTATCCCACGATGGGGGCGGGAATCCCAGATATTGTTTTCTTCCCCTTCCCCTCCGCCGCGATTTATTCAGGTATGGATGCGCCCCGCGGATGCGGGACGACCACGACGCTACCGTCATCGAAGGGATCGGTGACCTCGGCCTTGAGTCCAAAAATCTCGTCGAGGTTGGGACGGGTCAGCACGGCGCCGGCCTCGCCCTGAGCGACGATAGACCCCTCCTTCATGGCGACCAGGTAGTCGGCCACGCGGGCGGCCAGGTTTAGTTCGTGGAGGACCATAATCATGGTCGTTCCGCGCTCCTCATTGAGTTCGGCAAGCAGGTCGAGCAGTTCCACCTGGTGCGCCAGGTCAAGATAGGTGGTGGGCTCGTCGAGTAGCAGAATATCGGTTTCCTGGGCGAGCGCCATGGCAATCCAGACGCGCTGACGCTGACCGCCGGAGAGCTCAGTGACCTGACGCTCCGCCAGAGACATGGTATCGGTGGCTTCCAACGCCCAGGCAACCGCCTCGTCGTCTTCGGCGCTATTGCGCTTGAAGAGGCCCTGGTAGGGGTAGCGGCCACGCGAAACGAGATCGGCTACGGTAATTCCTTCGGGAGCGATGGGATGCTGGGGCATCAGCCCGACCATGCGGGCAAAGCCCTTCATGGAGTATTCGTGGGTGGATTTGCCGTCAAGGGTGAAGTCGCCGTTAAGCGGCTTGAGCAGTCGGGAGACACCACGTAGCAGGGTGGATTTGCCGCAACCGTTGGGACCGATAATCGCGGTAATCTTGCCCTTCGGGAACTCGAGGGAGAGGTCTTTGACGATGGTCTTCTCGCCGTATCCGAGGCTAACGTTCTCCACTCTGAGGGTGCGTTCGGTGATTTCCTTCATCGAGTTCTTTCTGCCATATCCGCGGTCTACACACTTAGATTAGCCTAAGCAAGTTCCAAGTTAGTCTATCCTGACCATTCGTTCAAGCGCAGGCGGTTTTCGCGCGGTTTATGACGTTAAAATGCAGAGTCCCCCGACCCGCTGAACGGTTCGGGGGACTCTACAAGGCGCGGGATACTCTAGGGCCGAGGCTAGAGGTTGACCCTGCCTCCCACGAGCCAGCCGCCTTCTGCAGCACGTTGGAAGACGGTCTGGGCCATGGTGCGGCCGTAGGTCTTACTCACGTGGTTATCGTCCAGGTACACGTAGATATTGCCGATTACGGAGCTACAGGTCCCGTCGGGGCAGTAGACATCCTTCAGATCCACCATGACAGCACCCTGGTTGCGGTACTTGTCGAAGACTTCCTTTGCGGGGTTCTCGGCGGCGTACTTCTCACTGGCCGGACGGGCGCAGGAGCTCTTGTCGCTTCCAGCCTTCTGGCCGCACTCGTAGATGTTGAACTCGAAGCGCGGGTTATCGCGCAGACCGATAACCTGGATACCCGCCTCGGTGAGGCGGCGAACCGTCTCGTCCAGAGCGGGGTCGATCTTCTCCTCGTTGGAACGGGCCTGGGCCGCGGTAGCAACCAGAACCACGGTCTGGGGCTTACGCTTGAGGATTTCCTCGGTCAGCTTGGAGTTGAACTCCGAGCATTCGTGAGTGGCGGTCACGGCACTTGTCGGGTACTGGCAACCACCGAGCAGGTAGGCCTGCAGGTTGGTCTTGGTCTGTTCCGCAATGGGCTTGAAAGCGCTGAGAGCCTGCTCTGCGTGGGAGTTACCCACAACCATGGTCAGCGGCGCATCGTCCGATCCGCTCTTCTGCAGGCTGCAGTAGCTGGCGAGCGCAGCGTCGGAGGGCGCGAAGGCGCCGGTGCAGGTATCGCTGAGCGATTCGTACTGCGCCTTCACATCGCCGCCGGTGGGAATCGGATTATCGATGAGGCCCTGCTGCGCCCCGCCGATAGCGCGCGCACCCGGATAGTTGTCGTTGACGGTCTGAACCTGCAACTCGGCGTTGCGGGTGGACTCGGTGTTCTGCGAGGTTAGCCAGGCCTGCGCGATGAGCAGAGGGCCTCCGGCCACGAGGAAAATAGCCAGCAGGAAGGCCACCTGATCGGCCCAGGTTTTCACGGAGAAGACGGTCTTAAAACGCATCTTCATCATGAGCCAGGGAACGAAGGGGTCCTTACGGTAGCGCAGCGGCTTCTCCACGTAGCGGATGAGCAGCCAAGCCAGGCCGATAGAGACCAGGATAATAACCGCGCCCTCGATAAAGTTCACGCGAGAGGTGCCCACAGCCGTGCTGTAGAGAATCAGGATGGGCCAGTGGACCAGGTACAGGGCGTAGGAAATATTGCCGAGGCTCTGCAGAGGTGCCGAGGAGAGCAGGCGGTCCACGCCCCAGCGGCTATTAGTGCTACCGGCCATGATGACGAGCGCACCGGAGAACACGGGCCACAGAGCCAGGTAGCCGGGGAAAGCTCGCTCAACCGGCAGGATGGCGCCGCAGGTAACCAGGCCGACGATGCCGATCCAGCCCATCACGACGCGTGCGCGTTCGGGTGCCTTCCATTTGAGGGTGAGCATAGCGAGCAGGGTGCCGATAGCAAATTCCCAGAGACGGGTGCGGGTATCGAAGTAAGCAAAACCCTGGTTGCTATTGGTCTCAACGATGGAGAACGTCAGGGAGGCAACAAAGACCGTGTTGAAGACGAAGACCGCGGTCGTGAAGAGGTTCCCACGGTATCGGTGCACAAAGTAGGCGACGGCAGCAAAAAGCAGGGGCCAAATAATGAAGATCTGCCCCTGGATGGAAAGCGACCAGAAGTGCTGGAAGGGTGACTTCGCGGCGGCGTTCTGGGCGTAGTAATCCACGGAGCTAAACGCCAGGTTCCAGTTCTGGTAGTAGAAAAGGGAGCTCGTGGCGTCCTGCATCATCTGCGACCAGCGGCTGGGCGCAAGCACAAAGAATGAGGCAATCGTTGTGCTGGCGATAACGACAGTCGCCACGGGCAGCAGGCGCTGGAAGACGTGCAACCAGTAGTTGAAGAGTTTGAGGGGCTTGCCTTCGTTGATCTTGCGCATGAAGGAGAGCGAGAGCAGGAAGGCGGAGATGAAGAGGAAGACGTCCACACCGCCGGAGACCTTGCCGAACCAGACGTGGTAGAGCACGACGAGTAGCACCGCGAAGGCTCGCAGGCCCTGGATTTCGGGGCGGAACCCTCGCGATTCGATGAATTCTTCGAGGGGGTAGTCGCCGGCTTCGCGCGGGCGGATGCTGCGCGGGGTGGAGGGGCGGGTTCCCTGCGGCGCGGGGGCCTGCGAGGTTCCGGAGGTCTCAGACATACATGTTCCTCGGATGGGTTGTGGATGTGCGGGTGCGGGTCCCTAGACGCTGTGGACACTCGCTACAACAAAATCCTGATATGCCCGAGGGTGGTCGGCGCAAATCAGGATCGTGAGAGCCTCCTACCGGATTCGAACCGGTGACCCTCTGTTTACAAGACAGATGCTCTGGCCAACTGAGCTAAGGAGGCAACCCGTCCAGTGTACCCTATTCCCCTGCCTCGGTTCCGCTTAGCCGTCCTTATCTCAGGCCGGTCTCACGGACCGATGGTCCGACCTTCACCGGTGTCTCATTGAAACTCCGTATCACGCAGAGGCTCCCGGAGCGGTTAAAAACCGGGGGCCCGGCAACCGTTGCCGGTTGCCGGACCCACCGAGGGTACATTACTTCTTCTTGGCCTCAATCTTGCTCTTGAGGAAAGCGCTGAAGTCGTTGCTGGTGTACTGGTCACCGTCTACGAAGACGGTGGGGGTACCCTGAATACCGTTGCTTGCGGATTCGGCGTTAACCACGTCCACAAGGGGACGCCACTTGTCTTCGTTCATGTCGGAGCCAATGGAAGCACCGTACTTGGAAGCGATATCGGCGATCTGCTGGTTGTTCATGTCACCGGTGCCCTGGTGTGAGAAGATCTCACGCTGGTAGTTCAGGAAGTTGCTGGTGCTCACCTGGTTTGCCACAGAGTATGCAGCTGCCGCGTTACGTGCGGAGTATGCGGTGGGCGAGGAGCGGTCCAGGAAGGTTAGGTTGCGGATTTCCAGGGTGATAGTGCCGTCTTCGACGAGCTTCTGGATTTCTTCACCGTACTTAGTCTCAAACTCTGCACAGTGCACGCAGTTGTAGTCCTGAAAGATGGTCACGCGCACGGGCTGACCGTTCTTGGCGGCCTCTTCAGCCGTCTGCACGCCCGGGGGCAGGGTGTTGACGGCTGCCGCGGTTCCGTTGACCATGGGGGTCACGGAGGAGGTTGAGGTGGCCAGCTGCTTGAAGTCGCGGGTCTCCTGGGTGGAGGAGTTCTTGACGATTCCGTCCTTGGTCAGCACGATACCGCCGTATTCGTTTGCGCTGGCGGGTACGGGGCCGCTCTCCGCAATCTTGTTGTTCTTGTTACCGTTGACCACAACGAAGCCGATGATACCTACGATAACGAGGACCACGGCGAGTACGCCGAGCTGGAGCCAACGGCGGCTTGCCTTGCTGGGGCTCTTTTTAGCCTGCTTCGCCGCAATCTGACGGGCTTTTTCGCGGGCGTCGGTCGACATGCCTGCTCCTTTGGTTGGGAATATGGGTTGGCGGTTCATCCACTTCTTCTAGCCTACTCCGGTGGGAGTACGCTTCTGCCCGATAAAGATTCAGATACCCCTACTCTTCCGAGCTGGGCACGCCTGTATCTCTACCGAGCGTTCTAGAGCTCAGCTTCCTGCCGCGTATAGCAGCTGAAAGTCATGTCGAGCAGTTCCTGTCTCGAGGACAGGTTCTGTCTTATCTCTAGTGTGGACGTACCGCGCTACCCGTCTAGCCTACCGAATGGGTGCCTTATCGGCTAGTTAATACTCTGTCTAAGAAGCTGTGAATCGTGTTCTCACGCTCTCAGCATATTTTCTCTGTAAACTTTTGTAGCATTAGGAAGTGCCCCTCCCCACTACATACGCCGCAAGGCTCCCATCCGGTTCGGCTCACTACCGCTAGGGGATGTTGTAGACTTCTACTCCCCCAATGAACGGACGGGTGTCAAAGTTCCCCTTCCACTCCACGCTCAGGCCGTGCTTCTCCAGTACAGGGATAATCGTATCCTTCATGAGCTCTACGGAGAGCTTCTTGTGAAGGGCACTGATCTCTTCCTTCTGCGCATCGCTCAGCGCATTCCATTCATTTTCGTCCCTGGGGTAGGCGAGGAACGAACCGAACCCGACGTAGGTGCCGCCGCTCTCTGCGAGGCTTTCGGCGTCCTGCTGGTGGAAGTAGATGTACCCCTTCCATTCACGGCTATTGTCGATTTCATCCCAGATTTCTGCGGAGGCGCAGGTACCGCAACAGGTGAAGTTCTGCCGTGCGATAACCCCTTCTTCTTCCAGTGCTGCGAGATCGGAAGAGCACACGTCTGAACTCCAGTCACATTCA
>ERZ1674170.115-NODE-115-length-15055-cov-12.061533_pt1 | contig 15055 bp, 8 predicted proteins | sample MGYA00581300_ERZ1674170 | MGnify/ENA primary metagenome ERZ1674170 (study PRJEB41354, sample SAMEA4873325) | human saliva metagenome | biome: human-associated habitat [ENVO:00009003]; feature: mouth environment [ENVO:08000002]; material: saliva material... | reverse complement strand
ACAAGTCGATGGACTGGACCGCTGTGGGCTGGATGAACTCCTAGGGGTTCCTGCCCTATGAGCGGGTCGAATGTGTATGTGCACATTCGGCCCGCTTTGCTGTGCCCGCTGGCTATTTCTGGAGGCGGGGGAGGGGTGTTGCGCGAAGGGTGGTGGGGTTATGTCGATATGGATTTAGGCCGCTACATTAGGGCCGGGCGTAATAATTAAGAAATATTTATCGTGTTGCGCACCTGTAGTGACGTGTGTGGTGTACACTACTAAAAATATTAAATGTGGTTTAGGGCATAGCTTTAGGTCACATTATTTTACATGGCTTCACCTGCCCGCCCCATCACCGCAGATAGCAGGCGCTCCCGCAGACGGAAAACCCGCCTCCAGAGCACGCGAGCCACCCACTCTACACTGCAAACACTGCATCAGCGCAGTCCACACCCACAAGGAGCCCGTCATGAGCCCCCCAGCCCATCCCCTCCCTCTCCGGATTCAACCCGATCATGAGCCGCCGCGTACTGTTCGGCGGCGCAACCGCCGTCGCTGCTGCCGGCGTACTGAGCGCTTGTGGCTCCTCGTCCCCCAAGGCCGAGCACAAGGCAAGCGAAACCCCGTTCTATGAAATCAACGAGCAGGATGCCTCGAAGCTCAAGCAGGGCGGTACCCTGAACCTGAGCACCTACTCCCTCGGTCCGGACTTCAACCGCTTCTCCCAGAACGGCTCGAGCACCTCCGTCTCCGAAACCATGGGCATTATCGCCGGTGCCGGCATCTGGCGCAGCACCTTCAAGGGTGAAGACGAGCTCGACCCCAACTACTGCCTCGGCTTCGAAGCTAAGGAAGTAGACGGCAAGATCACCGCAGAGGTTCGCCTGAACCCCAAGGCAGTCTTCAACGACGGCACCCCCATCGACATCGACGCCCTCAAGGCAACCTGGCAGATCCAGCGTGACCCCGAGGGCGAATACAAGATTGGTGCAGCGGGTATCTACGAATTCATCGAAAGCGTTGAAGCTATCGATGGCGACCGCTACCACGCACGCGTTGTCCTCAAGACCGCACACAACCCCGTCAAGGGTCTGCTCTTCGGCGGAATCCTGCACCCGGCAATGCTCGACGTCACCCTCTTCAACGAAGGCTTCGTGGACAACCCCCATCCCGAGCTCGGTTGCGGCCCCTTCACCCTGGCACCCAACGGCTGGAACTCCTCCGAGAAGACCTTCACTGCTGTGCCCAACGACAAGTGGTGGGGTGAGAAGCCCAAGCTGGACCGCATCGTCGTGCGTGAAATGGCAGACGCCGCAGCACGCGCCGCCTACAAGAACGGCGAACTGGACGTCGTGGAATCACGTACCCTCAGCGCCTACAACGAGATGAAGGACGTTGCGAACTCTGAAATCCGCCGCGGTCGCCGCCTCTTCGCCGGTGGTATGAACCTGAACGCACAGCACATCACCGATGTTGCTGTCCGTAAGGCAATCTTCCTGGGTATCGACCGTGGTGCTCTGGCAAAGATTCGCTTCCAGGGTCTGCCCTACGAAGAAGAAGTTCCCGGCTCGATGCTTCTGTTGGGTTCCTCCCAGTACTACCGCGACAACTACCCGGCACGTAACCCGGAGGAAGCACGCAAGGTCCTGGAGAAGGCAGGCTACACCAAGTCCGGCGACTTCTACGCGAAGGACGGCAAGACCATCACCCTGAAGCTGACCACCTTCGGTGATGACGCCACCACCAAGGGCCAGGCACAGACCTTCATTCAGAGCATGAAGGAAATCGGCATTAACTTCGAGCTCGATTCGCGTGCACAGTCTGAATTCTCGAAGGTTGTCGGTAACCGTGAGTACGACGTAAGCATTTCGGGCTTTGGCGTAGGCTCCGAGCCGACCAGTGCTGCCGAGTACTTCTACCACTCCAAGAACTGGGACGGCGTCGGCACCCCCGAAATTGACGCTATGGTCGACGAGATGGTCACCATCCTCGATGACGCTAAGCGCGCCGAGAAGTGCAACGAAATTGAGAAGAAGCACATGAGCGAGGTTTGCCTCTTCATCCCCTTCCTCAATGGCCCGGACTTCAAGGCATGCCGCCCGAAGCTCGCTAATTACGGTGCGTTCCTCTTCAAGAGCCTCGACTGGTCTACGGTTGGCTGGATGGCGTAAGCCGCAGTTTTAAGCTCCCCGCCCCTATACGTTTTCGCAGTGTCGTATAGGGGTGGGGAGCTTTTTCTTGTGGAAGGTTTAGTGCGCTTTAGCTGCCCCGACGCTGTGCTTGTGACTTGTAACGATTCTCAAAGCACCGGGCGTGACGCGCTCGCGCGCCAATGCGACATAATATTTCATTTTTTAGTTTTCGCACGCGGCTTCCGCGTGATGATGCGGTTTCAGGCGCTGAACCCGTGATTTTTAGACGGTGTATAGTTCTTCCGCGGATTGGACTGTGGTCTGCGTCGCTTCTTTTGGGGGTATACTGTGTTTCAACCACAAACAATGTGGGGGCTCTCACAAGGGTGATGGGCGGGAGCTTCGGCGCTCCCGAAAAATCGGCGCACAACACGGTGCGCTTATCGAATAGCACCTGAGCCCTCCGGCATGAGGAGAATACATGACTCATCTACGTATTAATCGCCGTACCCTGCTGACCGGCACTGTTGCCCTGGGTACCGTCGGCCTGCTCGCTGCATGTGGCGGTGGCTCTGACAAGAAGATCAGCGGTAAGGCTGCTTCGAGCACCGAGGAAATCGTCAAGAACCTCGAAATCAACAAGCAGGACCGCTCCTCCCTTAAGCAGGGTGGCGAGTTTCGCGGTAGCGTCTCTGCGGTCGGCCCGAACTTCAACATTCTGACTCAGAGCGGCTACACCACCGAGAACCTCACCGCATTCGGTGGCGCCTGCAACATCCCCTCCGCTATCGGCTTCACCTCCCTGAGCCCTGCCGGCGAATACAGCCTCAACGACGACTATGTTTCCGATTACAAGGCAGAGACCGTTGACGGTGTGCAGACCATTACCTTCAAGCTTAACTCTAAGGCTGTCTTCAATGACGGCACCCCCGTTGACATTGAGGCAATCCGCGCCGCGTGGACCGTCTACCGCAACCCCGATGATGGCTACAATGTTATCGCCGCTCCCTTCTGGCAGCAGGTGGCGTCCATCGACCCCGTGGATGGCGACAAGACCCGCGTCAAGATCGTGATGTCCAAGCCCCTGTACCCCGCCGAAACCCTCGGCCTGCTCGGTCTGCACCCCGCACTGACCGACAAGGAGCTCTTCAACAACGGCTTCGTGAACAAGCCCATGGATCAGTACTGGTCCGGCCCCTTCAAGCTGGGCGAGTGGAACTCTTCGGCTAAGACCCTCACCCTCGTTCCCAACGACAAGTGGTGGGGTGAGAAGCCGCTGCTGGACCGCATCATCTGGCGCGAAATGGGCGACGAGGCAGAGCGCGCAGCGTTCAAGAATGGCGAGCTGGACAGCATTGGCTTTGCTGGCCTGGCAACCTACAACGCTGTCAAGGGTCAGCCCGGTGTTCAGATTCGCTCCGGCCAGAGCGTTGGCGTGATTAACCTGCAGTTTAACCCGACCCGCGTGACCGACACCGCCCTGCGCCGTGCAGTCTTCGCCGCGGTTGACCGCTCCCAGCTGGCTAAGGTCAAGTTCGGCCAGATCAACTGGGAAGAGCCTCTGACCGGCTCCCTGATTGCTATGCCCTTCCAGAAGGGCTACCAGGACGCTATGCCCACCAACCCCGGCCCCGAGGCTGCGGCAAAGATCCTGGAAGCAGCAGGCTACTCCAAGAATGGCGACTACTACGCCAAGGATGGCAAGACTGCAGGCTTCTCCATCACCTACTTCGGTTCGGATGCAACCTCTCTGGCTCAGTTCCAGAACCTCGAGCAGCAGCTCAAGGCGGCAGGTATTAAGCTCGAGCAGGACAACCAGCCGCAGTCCCAGTTCAACTCCGTGATGGGTGCTAAGCAGTACGACTGCGCCTTCTCCGGTTGGGGTATTGGTGCTGACCCCGCAGACAGCGTTCAGTACTTCTACACGAGCGAAATCAACGAGGGTGTGGGCGATCCCGAGCTGGATAAGTTCATTGCGTCCATTTACGAGAAGGAATCCCACGAGGAGCAGTTGAAGATGGCTGCTGAGGCTGAGAAGCAGCACATGGAGAAGGTCGCTATTTACTTCCCCTACGGCAACGGCCCCAGCTACGCAGCTGTGAAGGAGAAGCTGGCTAACTACGGTCCTTCCCTCTTCGCAACCAGCTACACCGACCCCAAGCGCTGGGTCAATGTGGGTTGGCAGAACTAAAGCCATAGGCTAGTTTCTGGGGTTCTAGTCGGTAGCTTCTGAATTTTTGGAGGCGCCGGCATAAGACTCCGGAAGGGTAAAGTCCCGCGGTATTCCGCCTAATGGGCGGGGCACCGCGGGACTCTTTTGTTTCTCGGGGGAGGGTCGGCTGAAATTGAGGGAAGAAAAGTTTCTGCTGAAATATTTCCCGTAAAAGGTGAGGCGGGTCATGCCGTATGGGTTTTGTGTGTATACTAATCCCAATGCAAACGTGCGTTCCATCATAGATGTGCATCACGAGTATGCGGGGTGGGTTGTGTTCCCCTACCCTCAGATTGTCGAGATGGCGCCACGTTTCAACACTCATCCCGGGCCGGGAGCGCATGGTACCTCACGTGCGCATCCCGGTCCTCAGACAAGGACAGATCATGACCACTTTCACCCTCAACCGCCGCGCCCTGCTCACCGGCACCGTCGCCCTGGGCACCGTAGGCCTGCTCGCAGCCTGCGGCGGCAACTCCTCCAAGACCGAAACCAGCGCTCTCTCCGCCGGCGACGACCTCTCAAAGGCAGTCTCCTACAACGAGAAGGACCGCTCCGCCCTCAAGGACGGCGGCGAACTGCGCCTGAGCGCTGACGGCATCGGCCCGAACTTCAACATCCTCAACACCAACGGCTACACCGCCGGCAACCTGAACATTCAGGCAGCCATCAACTCCGCCTTCACCGGCGGCTTCTACGCCGACTTCCGCGGCGAGTCGCACATGAACGAGGACTACGTCACTGAGTACAAGGCGCAGACCGTTGACGGCGTGCAGACCGTGACCTTCAAGATCAACCCCAAGGCAGCCTTCAACGACGGTACCCCCATCGACGTGAACGCCGTCAAGAGCTACCAGACCATCTACACCGCCGCGGCATCCGGTTCGGACTACCAGATCACCCCCTCGCCCATCTGGGAGCAGGTCGCAAGCGTCGAGGCTGTGGACGGCGATACCCGCCACGTGAAGGTCACGATGTCCAAGCCCTGGTACCCCATCGAAGGCAGCTTCACCTCGTTCCTGCACCCGGCATTCGCCGACCCCAAATTCTTCAACGACGGCCTGAACGACAAGCCCCTCGACCAGTACTGGGCAGGCCCCTTCAAGGTCGGCGAGTGGAACTCCTCCTCCAAGGTGCTCACCGTCGTCCGCAACGACAAGTGGTGGGGCCAGAAGCCCGCCCTCGAGCGCATCACCTGGCGTGAAATGAGCTCCCAGGCAGAGCAGGCAGCCTACAAGAACAACGAAATCGACTACGTGGACGCCAGCACCCTCAGCTCCTACAACGAGCTCTCCGGCGTGGCAAACACCGACATTCGCAAGGGTAGCGCTCTCAGCGTGGGCAACTACGAAATCAACCCCGAAAAGGTGCCCCTGCCCGTCCGCCGCGCATTCGTTGCAGCCCTCAACCGTGAGCAGCTGCAGAAGCTGCGCTACGAGAAGCTCGGCTGGAAGGAAACCCTGCCCGGCTCCATGTGCATGCTGCCCATGCAGGAAGGCTACCAGGACAACTACCCGACCAAGCTCGGCAAGGATGTCGCCACCAAGATCCTTGAGGACGCAGGCTACACCAAGTCCGGTGACTACTACACCAAGGACGGCGCTAAGGTCTCCTACCCGGTCATCACCTTCGGTAGCGACCCGGTTGTCAGCTCCACCGCGCAGTTCCTCGTCCAGCAGATGAAGGAGGTCGGCATCGAGCTGACCATCGAGAACCACGGTGCCTCCGAAATGTCGAGCATCATCTCCTCCAAGAACTTCGCGATTAAGACCGGCGGCTACGGCATCACCACCTCTCCGGTGGATGCAGCGAACTACTTCTACATCTCCGAGACCAACAACGGTCACGGTAAGGATCTGGACTCGCTGGCAGCAACCATGATGTCCACCGAGGACCCGAAGGAACAGCTCAAGATCATGAACGAGCTGGAGAAGCGCCACCTGGACGAGGTCGCCATCTACGTGCCCACCCACAACGGCCCGAACTTCAAGGCGTGCCGTAAGGGCCTGGCGAACTACGGCCCGATGCTCTTCGGGCTGCCCTACTACAACCCGAACGTATGGATCAACGTCGGTTGGGAGAAGTAAAAATCTAAGCGTTGAGCACCGCTCACACACTCCATAAGGGGTAAAAGCGCTACAGCGGCGTGTTACAGAAGGATTAAAACCTTCTGGAGCACGCCGCTTTCCCGTTCCTCAGAGATTTGCACGGATATACTTAAAACAAATGCGGGCATTCTGCCTGCGACCCCGGCAGAGACTGTCCTCCCGCCGGGTTGGAGTGTTAGTTGCGCACCGTTCGCGCGCCGCCTCCACAACACTGCGAATACTCTAGGAGAAATTCCATGAAGAGCATGTCTGTCTCTCGCCGTACCCTCCTGACCGGCACCGTTGCCCTCGGCACCGTTGGTCTACTGGCTGCCTGCGGCAGCTCGAAGGAAAAGGTTGGCGGTAGCGCCGCTAACAACGCTGAAGACATTCTGAAGAACCTTCAGGTCAACAAGCAGGACCGTTCCTCCCTCAAGCAGGGCGGTACCCTGACCCTCGCGGCTACCGCCCTGGGCCCCAACTTCAACCTGCAGACCCAGAGCGGCTACACCTCCAGCAACCTGGACGCACTGGCACCCTGCAACATCGCTGCAGTCATGGGTTTCTACACCATGAGCCCCGACGGCGAAGGTACCCTCAACACCGAGTTCTGCACCGAACACAAGACTGAAACCGTCGACGGTGTGCAGACCGCAACCTTCAAGATCAACCCCAAGGCTGTCTTCAACGACGGTACTCCCATGGACGTGAAGGCTGTGCAGGCTTGCTGGAAGGTCTACAGCGCAGTCACCGACAACCCCTACCACATCACCGATAACCAGATGTGGCAGCAGGTGGAAAGCATCGAGGCAGTGGACGGCGACGACCGCCACGTCAAGGTCACCATGAAGACCCCGTACTACCCCTCCGAGGGTCTGTGCGCCTTCGCAATTCACCCCGCTCTGGAAGACGTCAACCTCTTCAATGACGGCTTTGTCGACAAGCCCCTCGACCAGTACTGGGCAGGCCCCTTCAAGATTGGTGAGTGGAACTCCTCCCAGAAGGTGCTCACCCTGGTCAAGAACGACAAGTGGTGGGGCACCCCGGCTCTGCTGGATCGCATTATCTGGCGCCAGATGGACTCCGATGCAATCCGTGCAAGCTTCAAGAACGGCGAACTGGACGCCTTCACCTTCGTGGGTGCAACCAGCTACAACGCTGTGAAGGGTCAGGCAGGCACCGAGATTCGCCAGAGCCAGAACACCAACGTCAACATTATTCAGCTGAACCCCAAGCGCATCGAGGACCTGGCACTGCGCCGCGCAATCCTTGCTTCTGTGGACCGCGAGCAGATTGCTAAGGCATACTTCTCGCAGCTCGGTTGGACCGAGCCGCTGCCCGGCTCCATCATCGCAATGCCGTTCCAGAAGGGCTACCAGAACAACTACGAGGGTGAGTCCGGCGCCCAGGCAGCCGCCAAGATTCTGGAGGCCGCAGGCTACTCCAAGTCCGGCGACTACTACGCTAAGGGCGGCAAGACTGCCAGCTTCGCCCTGACCTCCTTCGGCTCCGAGGCTGTCTACCAGGCTGTCTACCAGATCCTGGAGCAGCAGCTGAAGTCTGCAGGTATCCGCCTGACCTCCGACAACCAGCCGCAGTCGAACTCCAACTCCGTGCTCGGCCAGAAGAGCTACGAAGCAATCTTCACCGGTTGGGGCGTTCTGCCCGACCTGGCATCCTCGGCACCCTACTTCTTCACCACCGAGGTGTTCGGAGTCGGTGACCCCGAGGTTGATAAGCTCATCGAGAAGCTGCAGAACACCGAGAACGATGGCGAGCGCATCAAGATCGCCAACGAGGCTGAGAAGCTCTACTACGAGAAGGTCGCAGTGTACCTGCCCTACGGTAACGGCCCGATGTACGCCGCTGTGAAGGCAAAGGTTGCGAACTACGGTCCGTCCCTGTTCAAGCAGAGCTACACCAGCGCTGACTACTGGGTCAACGTCGGCTGGCAGGAATAGAGTAGGCGAGAGTAATACCGTTTCAGGTAATGCTCTAGTCATCCTGTAGGACTCAAAATCCCGGGTACTCTCACAAGAGAGTGCCCGGGATTTTTCTGTTCCCCTTGTTCTGTGTCCTTCAGCGGGACACGTTAGCAGGATATGTAATTACAAAAACTGAGGGAGGGGAGTGCCGCCCTAACCGGTTGCTACCACTCGCCCATGTACAGGGAACGCTCCTGCAGGTACCTCAACAGGTTCGGGTTCTGCCGCAGATAGAAGATGCGGTAAATGCCGCCTCCAGCGACAATAAAGGCCAGCGGGAATCCCAAAATCACGAGGACGCGGCTCATATTAGCTGGCAAATCAAAAGGAGCGCCGCTGGTTGCCACCAGCACAATCCACAGAGAATATCCAGCGCAAGCTATCGGGGTACCCCACATTCCGCGCACCAGCCAGCTCACCAGCGTCACCGCAATGACCCACGCGAGTGCCAACGTGAACTGATGCCGCTCCGCGTGAGCCCAGGGGAGAGCCCCCACGAAGATAATTGCGGGGATGCCGAGGTAACCGGGGATATTCAGTGAGGCAAGAATGTTTACGCAAAAGTAGCCCAGGAAAATAGCGCTCAACGACGAAGACAGGAACAGGTGCAGGGGTATCGTGCCGTCGCCGCTATAGGCTGCGGTGGGGCCTGCATACACGGTTTCAAACATGAGGGTTAGTGGAGTCATCATGTATTCAATCCAGACCACCAGCGCAAACGCACCGAAAATGCCGAGAGCCTGCATCAGCGCAATCAGCCGTGAACGCGCATCGTGAGGAATGGTGAAGCTCTGGCCCTTCGCCTTGACTCCGCAGACATGAACGACAGCTACCATTGCCGCGATGCACAGTACCCAGCGCAAGAGGACGCCGGGCAGCTCAGGAAGACCGCCGTAAGCCCCCGTGGCGGGGTTACCCCAGGCTCCGGGGAGCAGCGTAATAGCGTGAGTACCCTCGGGGAGGCTGGTAGAGGAAGCAAGCCGGTGCGGCTCATAGATAACCCACCACAGAAGGCAGGCTGGAATCAGCGCGGAGAGCTTACGCAACAGAACCGGAAACGGCGCGGACTCATAGACGAGCGCCTCAAGATTGAGCCGGCGCATCAGCCGTCGAACAGGAGAAAGAGCATGCAACTCTTTTTGCTGCTCTTCCCACACCCCGGTATCCCATGTCCTAGTATCAGAAGACATCATCGTACTCCCTATCACGTGAGAACTTCCTTGTTGAGCTTATTATCACATTAGCAGAAATACCCCCCCCGGCCAGTGCCTAAGCCCAGCAAACCCTGGCCAGCAAACCCGGCCCAAAGACTCAGCACATCAGGAAGCAGGGCATAAGGAAAGGGGCCCCACCACAATGGTGGGGCCCCTTAGAGCCTCAGAAAGCGAACTACTTAGTGGTCACCTTCAGGACGGTGCTCAGGTTCTGGTGAGCAACGCCCGGCAGGCCCTTCACCTCAGCAAACTTGCGGGTGTTGGTGACAATCACCGGGGTAATCAGCGGGTAACCCGCCTCCTTGATAACCTCGGGATCGAACTCAATCAGAGTGTCGCCGGCGGCAACAACATCGCCCTTGGCAACCTTCACGCTGAAGCCCTTACCGTCAAGGTTCACGGTATCCAGACCAACGTGAATCAGCAGCTCAATGCCGTTCTCCAGCTTCAGGCCCACAGCGTGGCCCGAGGGGTAGGTTGCGGCAACCTTACCGGCTGCGGGAGCAGCAACAGTGGTACCGGTCGGCTCAATCGCCACACCCTCGCCCAGCTTGCCAGCCGCGAAAATCGGGTCCGGAACATCGGCCAGAGCAACGGCGGTACCCTCAATCGGGGCGTGCAGCTCAATGACCTCACCGGCTGCAGCGGGAGCCGCGGCGGCAGGAGCGGCGGCCTCAGCCTTGGGAGCCTCCTCGGCCTTCTTCTCTACCTTCTTCTCGGCGGGAGCAGCGGCAGCCTCTTCCTTCGCACGCTGAGCGGCGTGCTTAGCGGCGTCGTCCTTCGATTCGTAACCGAAGACCAGCACACCGGCCATCGCGCCGAAGAAGGCAATAGCCAGGCCAATCACATACAGGTACGAGGGCTGCATAGCCGGAATCGACAGCAGCGAGGTGAACGCAAAGGCGTAGGACTTAACGCCCAGCATCGAAATGGTCGCACCACCGATCACGGCGGGAACCAGAATAATCGGAATCACGCGCTTGTAGCGGAGTACCACACCGTACATGGACGGCTCAGAAATACCGCCCAGCAGACCGGACATCGACGCACCGATAGCGGTCTGGCGTAGCTCGCGGTCCTTCTTGGCGCGGATAGCCACACCGGTCACCAGGCCGAACACGGCGAAGTTGTACGCACCCATGGGGGACTGGATGAAGTCGGTACCCATGGTCTGCAGGTTGTTAATCATCACGGCGTTCAGCGGCCAGTGCAGGCCCAGCGGAACCATGAACAGGTACAGGCCGGCAATCAGGGCACCCACAACACCGGGAGCCACATCGTTAATCATCTTCAGGAAGTCAGAGATTCCCATAGCCACACCGATACCGATCGGGCCCACCAGGAACACGGTCAGCGGAACCAGGATCATCACCGAAATCATCGGCACGAACACCATCTGCAGCATCGAAGGAATAACCTTCTTCAGGAAGCGCTCAAGCGGAGCCAGCAGAGCAACAGCCAGCAGCGGCGGGAAGACCTGGCCGGTGTAGCTGAACGCGTACAGCGGCAGATCCAGACCGAAGAACGGAACGTTCAGAACCTTGGTTGCGGGATCAGCCAGAGCGGTCAGATCGGTGAAGGTACCGGTCATCAGCGCAGCGGGGATAGCCGCACCAACCCACATGTTCGCGCCCAGACGCTTAGCTGCGGTAGCACCCAGCATGATGGGCATGAAGTTCAGCACCGACAGCGAAGCAGCCTTCAGGATGTACCAGAAAGCAAACTGATGCATCCACTGGTTGTTCAGAGCGGTAGCGGCTTCCTTATCAGCCACGCGAGCACCGTTGACGATGTCCACGTTCACAACCTGACCGGTCAGGTCGGTGTACTGGCCGAAGAAGCCCAGCTGCTGCAGGAACACGATGAGGGTCAGAATCATCGAGGTACCCAGAAGTGCCCACAGCAGCGGACGGAAGGAGTCAGACAGAACGTCGAAGACGTTGGTGAGCCAGCCGGCCTTCTTGCCGTTAGACTCTGCCGGAGCCTCGCTCTCAGCCTGCTTCGACATGGAGGGCAGCGCGTTAATCTCGTTGTACACGGCCTCAACACGGTCACCCAGCACCACCTGGGTCTGGCCGGACTGCTCAATCACGGTGAGCACGCCGGGCAGGGACTTAATCTTCTCGTTCTGCACGGCCTCGTTCGACACGGGGGTCACACGCAGGCGGGTCGCGCAGTGCGTCATGTGCGAGATGTTCTCGGGGCCGCCGAGGCCGTCGAGAATCTTCTCGCCAAGTTCGCGGTTGTTCACGATACTTCCTTAGATATGCGGTCAAAGTCTATGCACAGGGTGAAATCTGGACGGCCGGGTGGGGGTGGGAAACAGCCGCGCTACGCGCAAAAGCTTCCCAAAAACACAAAAGACCCGAGCGCTCTCAACCTACGGTCGGGACGGATGCCCCGTACGGGTACAGCGATACGGCACGACCACCGGCTACGCGCCGGAAGCTACACTACCGCTATGGTGTTGAGTCACTCAGGTCTTGCCTGCCAATCCAGTAACAATCCTGTTCAAGAGAGGGATACCCCTTCTCAATAGTTCCCTGTAACTTTAAGGGTTTTCCCAGGTTCAGGGCAAGATGGATACAGGAAACTCCCAGAAGCTGTTAAAAATTTCCGCAAATGGATGCGACCCCCGGGCGGGTCATTCGGGCGAGCCAACCGACGGATAAAGGCACAACGCACGGAGGGCCCCGCATCCTCGAAACGAGAAGACGGGGCCCTCCAAAAAGTCCCAGCCGGGGCTATCCCGGGTAGGGGCAACGAACTACTTCGCGGCCTTCTTCGGGACGAAGCTCAGCGAGGCCACCTCAAGATCGGGGTAGTGGCGCTTCTGCCAGCGGCGGTTGCGATGCGCATTCACCTCAATCAGAGCCGCACCCAGGGCACCGGCACCAATCGCGGTCCATAGCAGGTGCGGAGCCACCTCGGTGAACTGGTGGTACTCCACCAGGATCGGCACGAAGAGCGCACCGAAGAACACCGCCAGCAGCGCACCGAAGAGCAGCACGCGGGCGCGGTTCAGCGGGCGGGCCACGGCGGCCAGGTTCCACAGGCCCATCATGACCAGGGTAATGAACGAAGCTGTCTGCACCTGGCGGATATCGCCGATGTGCATCCACAGCGAAGCGGCCGTCACCAGTAGCAGCATGGCCACTACAATAATCGAGTTCGGAACCGTGTAGTTCAGCACGCGGCGCAGGAAGCCCGGCACGTAGCGGCGCGAGTTCGGCAGTAGGGTCAACGCGAAGGAAGACGCACCCACAATCAGGAAGTCAGCGGTCGAGTACTGGCGCGGCAGGAAGGGGAACACCCAGCCGAACAGGCCAAACACCACGCCCAGCAGAATCGCGAAACCGGTCTTCGTCAGGAACAGGTTCGCCACCATCTCAATGTTCGTGATGACCTGGCGGCCCTGCTCCAGGGCGGCCGGCAGAGACGAGAACTTACCGTCCAGCAGCACCAGGCGAGAGACAGCCTTCGTCGCCGGAGCAGCGTTACCCATCGCGATACCCAAGCTTGCGTGCTTGAGCGCCAGCGCGTCGTTAATACCGTCACCGGTCATCGCCACCACGTGGCCGCGCTCCTTCAGCGCAATGACCATGTTCTTCTTCTGCTCGGGCGAGACACGACCGAAAATATTGTGGGTCGCCGCAGCCTCGGCAAGCTCCGGGCCGTCCTCGGGCAGGGTAGAGGCATCAACCGCGCCGGCGGAGGTGTCCATACCCGCAGTCTTTGCGGCGGCGGCAACCGTGAACGGGTTATCACCCGAGAAGACCTTCAGCGTCACACCCTGACGGCGGAAGTACTCCACAATCTCCGGGGCGTCCGCGCGCACGTTCTCGCGGAAAATCACGAACAGAACCGGGGTAGCGTCCGCCGGAATCTTCTGGACGGGCTCACCCTTCTCGTTACGCACCACGGCCGCGGCATGGGCCAGCACCATCGTGCGCAGACCCAGAGCCGCTAGCTCGGCGGCGCGCTCGCGCTCGGCGGTGCCCTTGGCGAGCAGCGCCTCCGGGGCGCCCAGCAGCCAGGCCCCCGAATCCTTAAACTCAATCGCGCTAAAACGCAGCGCCGAAGAGAACGGCACGATGCCGCTGACGGTAGCCGAGGACGCCTGCGGGAAGCCGCCGGTCAGCGCTGCGGCGGTCGGATTCGCGTTCTCATCGTGGCCGAACCACGACAGCGCCTCGTTCCAGCCGGTCGGCAGGGAGGCACGCCAGGAGGTGTTTTCGGCAGAGTCGACGTCGGGGCCCTCAGCCACCGCCTCGGTGGTCAGGGGACGCACCGAATCAAAAATCACGCCACCTTCGGTCAGCGTGCCGGTCTTATCGAAGCAGACCACGTCAACGCGAGCCAGCACCTCAACCGCAGGCTGCTCCTGCACCAGGATATTGTGCTTGCGGCCCAGAGCCACGGCTGCCGCGGCGAAGGCCAGGGTGGTCATCAGCGCCAGGCCCTGCGGAATCATCGAAGCCACCGAAGAGACCACGGCGATAGACACCTGCTCCCACATATGGTTCTGCTCCACGGCCTCCAGGCCACCGGCGGCGCGAATCTGACCCCACAGCACCACCGGAATAATGACGGCCAGACCAATCGTAATCCAGCGGACCACGAGGTTCAGGGCATCGCGCAACTCAGACTGGATACGCGAGAACTGGCGCGCCTCGTCGGAAATCTTGCTGGCTCGCGAGTTCGCACCCACGTGAGAGAGCAACACGCGGCCGGTACCACCGAGTACGCTCGAGGCCGAGAGCACCATGTCGCCCGGGCGCTTCGCAATCGGATCGTTCTCGCCGGTCAGCAGGGATTCGTCCAGCTCCAGCGAATCGGAGGTGAGCACCACGGCATCGGCGGGAACCTGATCGCCGCGCTTGAGGACCACCACGTCGCCCTCCACCAGCTGCTCCATGGGAACCTCGACGGTCTTGCCATCGCGCACAGCGGTTGCGGGGGAGCGGTCCAGCAGGGAGATGCGGTCCAGCTCCAGCTTCGCCTTGTACTCCTGCACGAAACCGATGACCACGTTAGCGATCACAGCCATCAGGAAGAGGAGATCCGCCCATCGCTGGTACATGATTACCACGGCACCACAGGCGCCCAACACAAAGTTGAAGACCGTGAAAAGGTGCGCACGCATAATGCTCCACAGCGTGCGAGAAGACTTCGTGTTCTGGGTATTGACCTTACCCTCAGCCGTCAGGCGTGCAACGTCATCGCTGGTGAGGCCGTGCTGGGCGATATCAAAGGAGCCGCTATGCGCCGCTTCGGAGTACTCGGGAACGTATCCGGCGACAGCGCTCGCGGTTGTTCTCTGCTCGTGAGGCTGCTGAGGGTCCATGCAGGGGTCTCTTTCTCGAAGGGGTCTCTAGGGGCGCCGTTCAACCGACCGGGGTCCGAGGGGCGCTACCTTTCAGTGTATCGGTGCGGGCGGGGA
>ERZ1674170.99-NODE-99-length-16048-cov-5.199775_pt1 | contig 16048 bp, 13 predicted proteins | sample MGYA00581300_ERZ1674170 | MGnify/ENA primary metagenome ERZ1674170 (study PRJEB41354, sample SAMEA4873325) | human saliva metagenome | biome: human-associated habitat [ENVO:00009003]; feature: mouth environment [ENVO:08000002]; material: saliva material... | reverse complement strand
AATCCGTGAAAATCCGCGATTCCGGACACACATTTTGACCCTTAACCCGTTGATCCTTTGAGGGTTGATGCCCCCACCGCTTTGTTTTGTTTTGTTTGTGGTGTGTGTTTGGGGGGTGGTTGTTGAGACCACCCCCCATTTTTTATGCGTTTATGGGGCACTCACCGTTAAAGGTAGTCAAAGACACGCCTGCCGTTAGGCGCCAGACATACTAGAACTGCACCTACCCGGCTAAACTTAATACTAGGTTTCTACGTATATTCTCAACTAAACAGGATGGTTTTGATGGCGCAACGCTTTGATGATTCTCGTTCAGGCGGCGATAACCGCAATCAGGGGCGTGGCGGCGACCGCCATGGTGCCGATCGACGTCGTCGAGATGACGCACCGCGCAACCGTTCTGGAGCACGTGACTACCGCAGCGAAGGCCAGCGCGGACACTACCGCAACAATGATGAGCGCAGCCACGACCGTCGCCATGATGGCGAACGCTACGGCGAACGATCCAACTCCCGCTACGGTGAACGTCGTGACGGTGGCCGTAACTGGCGTGATGGTGAGCGTCGCGACGAGCGCCCCCGCCGCGAAGAAGGCCGCCGCGACGAGCGCCCCCGCCGCGAAGAAGGCCGCCGCGACGAGCGCAATTGGGGTGATCGTCCCCGCCGCGAAGAGCGTGGCTGGCAAGAGCGCGGTCACGAGCGCCGTCGTGATGGTGAGCGTCGCGAAGATCGTCCCCGCCGTGAGGGAGACCGTCGTGATGAGCGTCCGCGCCGCGACGGCGAACGCTCAGACTTCCGTCGTGGCCAGGGCCGTGGTGGCAACCGTAACGGCCGTTTTGACCGTGACCGCCTGCGCGGTGAGCGCCGCAACTCGCGTCCACCCCAGCGTAACCGTGTGCCCGAGCCGGAACTGCCTGAAGACGTTAGCGCCAAGGACCTAGACAGCACTGCCCGCATGGGGTTGCGTGCGCTTAGCCGCCTTAACGCCGAAAACATTGCCCGTCACCTAGTGATGACCCAGCGTCTGCTAGAAACCGACCCGGAAGTCGCTTACGCCCACGCTCGCTATGCTGCCTCACACGCGGGCCGTATCGCTATTGTGCGTGAAGCTGCCGGTATCGCCGCCTACGTGGCCGGACTGTACTCAGAGGCGCTGCGTGAACTGCGCGCCGCCCGTCGCCTCAGCGGTATGGACACCATGTACCGCGCCATGGAAGTTGACTGTGAGCGCGCCCTGGGCCGCCCTGACGCCGCACTGCGCTCAGCCCAGAATGCTCTACAGCTAGACCTGGAAGACGACGAGCGCGCTGAGCTGGCCATTGTGGTCACCGGCATCTACCACGACCAGGGCAATGACGAGCTGGCCCTGATCACCATTGAAGACGCCATCCGTAAGGCTCCCAAGGACACTGAGACCCTACGTCGCCTGCACTCCGTGCGCGCTGACCGCCTAGAAGACCTAGGCCGGGTGCGTGAAGCTGAGGCTATTCGTGAGCGCATTTACGTGCCCGAAGAGCCTGAAGTGGAGCTGTACGACATTGAGGAAGAATCCGCCCCTGAACTGGCTGAAATTGCTCGCCAGCTAGAGGAGCAGAGCCAGGCTGAGGCTGCTGAGCGTAGCCGTGAGGCTGAGAAGCTAGAGGCTGCCCGCCAAAGCGCCGCTGGTGCCGAGGTTGGTGCTGCTACTGAGGGCATCGAGGGTGCCGACGGCGCCGCTGCTGATAGTGAGGCTGTGGACTCTGCTGTGGGTAGTGAGACCGACGACGTCGTAGACGCCGTCAAGGACGCTGAGGATGAGGCGGATGACGCCGCAGCGACTGATGAAGAAGAGCCCGAGGTGGTTGCTGAAGAGAGCGAGACTGAGGCAACTGAAGCAGCCGACAGCGCTGACGACGTCGTCGACCCCATTGCCGCCGAGGTAGAGGACGTAATCGAAGGACGCAGCAAATGAGCGCCACCCTGCTGGGCACCACCAAGCCGCTAGTTGAAGAATTTGAACTTGCCCTGCTGGACCTAGATGGGGTGTGCTACTCCGGCGCAGACCCGGTTGTGCACGCCACCGACTCAGTCATGGCGGCCAAAGGCCAGGGGCTACGCACCTGCTTTGTCACCAACAACGCCTCACGCACCCCCGCCCAGGTGGTAGCTAAACTTGCCGGCTTTGGCATTGAGGCAGATGAGCAGCAGATCTACACCGCCGCCATGGACGCGGTGGCGCTACTAGCTGAGCATGTACCGGCCCCAGCAATCGTGCTAGTAGTTGGCGGCGCCGGGGTGGAGCAGGCCCTAACCGAGGCTGGATACACCACTACCCGCAGCGCCCTAGACAACCCGGCCGCAGTGGTACAGGGCTATGACCCCAGTGTTGACTGGGCGGCCATGAGTGAAGCCGCCTACGCCATCACCAACGGGGCCCTGCATGTGGCCACCAACCTGGACTCCACCTTGCCTACCGAGCGTGGCTTCGCGCTAGGTAACGGCTCGCTGGTGGCCGCAGTAGTGCACGCCACCGAACGCCAGCCGCTAGCTGCCGGTAAGCCTTTTGCCGGTATCTACATGCGTGCCATCGCCCGTTCCGGCGGCGGCAAAGCCATCGCGGTAGGTGACCGGCTAAACACCGACCACGCCGGGGCACGCCAATCCTCGTTGCCCTCGCTGCACGTACTTACCGGTGTGGCCAGCGCACGCGACGTGCTGCTAGCCCCGCCCCAGTACCGGCCCACCTTCCTGCACACCGACCTGCGCGGTTTGCTTGAGCCCCAACCCCAGCCTCAACGCACTGCTGCAGGCTGGCAGGTGGGCGACGCCGTCGCCAAGGTAGAAAACGGCGCCGTAACCCTAAGCTTTGACGGTAAAAACGTTGAGCTGGGCGGCCAGAGCGTAACTTTGAGCCTAAACGCCTACCGGGCCGCCGCCGTGGCTGCCTGGGACCTGGCTGATCAGGGCCAAACCCTAATCAACCTGCCAGACATCACGGTTGCAGAAACGCGTTAATGGCTAGGCTGACCCGCTTAGACACCGAGCTGGTACGCCGCCAGCTAGCACCTTCACGTAACCAGGCTGCCGCGCTTATCAGCGACGGCAAAGTGAAAGTTGACGGTCAGGTAGTTACCAAACCTGCTCGGCAGGTCAACCCGGCGCAAGCCATTTTGGTAAGCCAAGACCAGGGGCCTAACTATGTTTCACGCGGCGCCCACAAACTAGCTGGCGCCCTAGACATCCTGGCACAGCGCGGGATTGAGGCTACGGTTGCCGGGCGTCAATGCCTCGACGCCGGCGCCTCCACCGGGGGCTTTACCGACGTTTTGCTGCGGCGCGGGGCGGCCCGGGTTACCGCCGCTGACGTGGGCTATGGGCAGCTGGCCTGGTCACTACAAAGCGATCCACGCGTAAACGTCATGGACCGCACCAATGTGCGCACCCTGGCAGCCGGGGATATCACCCCTGCCCCCACCCTGGTGGTTTCGGATCTATCTTTTATCTCCCTGACCCTGGTGTTGCCGGCGCTGGTGTCAGTGGCCGACGCCGCCGCTGACTTCCTGCTAATGGTTAAGCCCCAGTTTGAGGTAGGTAAAGAACTCATCGGACACGGCGGGGTGGTGCGTGACGTGCGCCTACACGCCCAGGCCATCACCAAGGTGGCCACCTGTGCGTTAGAGCTAGGTTTAAGCATTGAGGCCGTGGCCCCCTCGCCACTGCCCGGGCCAGCCGGAAACGTAGAGTACTTCCTGTACATGCACGCTGGCACTGAAAACTCCTTGACCGCTGCTGACTTACAAGCTGAGATAGAAGCAGCCATAATTTCAGGTCCGGCTGGAAAAGGTGCGAAAGCTAAGCTTCGCCGCTAAGCCAAGATAGGGGAGGAAGATTTTGGCCGCTGCGCGCACAACCTCACCGCGTAGAGTTTTGGTGCTCGAAATGAATCGAGCCTTGCCCCCATCAACTATTCGCAGCCCGCGTGAACCCTCTAGCTCGCAGCTAGACACTGTCTCTAAGGCTTTGGCTAAACATGGGGTGCAGGTGCTACGCAAACGCAGCCAAGCTAACCAAGCCCAGGCCATTGTGGTGTTGGGCGGCGACGGCACTATCCTGTCTGCCGCTGAAATTGCGCGCGAATACGACATTCCTCTGCTGGGGATCAACACTGGCCACGTAGGTTTTTTGGCTCAAGCTGAGCCCGCTGAAATGCTTGACGCTATTGAGGCGCTAGCTGAAGGCGACTACACAGTAGAGCCACGCATGACCCTGGCGGTATCTGTGCGCCAACCCAATGGGGACACCAGCCACGGCTGGGCTCTTAACGAAGCAGCCTTGGAGCGGCGCGACCGGGCGCATATGGCCGAAATTTCTTTAGGTATTGATGGTCACGCCGTCTCCTCATTTGGCTGTGACGGCCTGATAACCGCCACCCCTACCGGCTCAACCGCCTACGCCTTTAGCTGTGGTGGGCCAGTGGTGTGGCCAGACACCCAAGCCATGCTGGTGGTGCCGGTGGCCGCCCACGCCCTGTTCACCCGGCCCCTAGTAATTGGCCCGCATTCACGCCTGGAAGTGCAGGTACAGTGGTGTGGCGATTATCCTTGTGAAATCTGGTGCGACGGGCGCCGTTCCATAACGGCTCCAGCTGGCTCAACAGTGAGTGTGAGCGTGGCGCAGCGCCCAGTGAAATTGATCCGTATTGGCCAGATGCCCTTCTCGGCGCGTCTGGTAGCTAAATTCGAGCTGCCCGTGCGCGGCTGGCGTGAATCTAAGAGTCATTAATGATTGAAACTATTTCCATAGAAAACCTTGGTGTTATCGCCCAAGCTGAACTGCCGTTAGGTCCGGGACTAACCGCCCTAACCGGTGAGACTGGCGCAGGTAAAACCATGGTGCTCACCTCCCTGAAACTATTGTTGGGCAGCAAAGCTGACCCGGCGATTGTGCGCGCGGGCACCCAGCGTTGCGTGGTTGAGGGGGCCTTTGCTTTAGAAGAAGACGCCAAGTGCATCCAAATCGCTCAGGAAGCTGGCTGCGAAATTGAAGATGACCTGCTGCTAGCCTCCCGGGTGGTACCTGCAACTGGTCGCTCGCGTGCACACCTAGGGGGCCGCGCCGTACCTGCCTCGGTACTTGGCCAGGTAGGTAGTCGCTTAGTGTCTATCCATGGGCAAGCTGACCAGCTGCGCCTGCGCACTGCCGCCGCCCAACGCCGCGCACTGGACGCCGTCGGAGGTAGCGAGCATGAACAGCTGTGCCGCCAATACAGCAGCTGCTACCGCGCCTGGAACCAGGCCCGCCAAGACCTAGAAACCTGGCGTGAACAGGCCCTGGCTCGTGAAGGCGAAATTGCTGGCCTGCGCCACGCCCTTGAACAGCTAGAAGCCCTAGACCCCAAGCCGGGGGAGGACCAGGCCCTAGCTGAAGAAGCCTCCCGCCTAGAAAACCTAGACCTGCTGCGTAGTGGGGCTGCTGAGGCCGCCAACGCCATTAGTGGAGATGAGCTTAACGACGACGTCGCTAACGTTATTGCGTTAGTTTCTGTGGCCCGCCGCGCCCTAGAAAACGCTGCCGACCACGACCCGCGCCTAGCTGCCCTAATGCCCCGACTTAACGAAGTGGCGGCACTGACCAGTGACCTAGCCATGGAGCTAACCGACTACCTATCTGACCTAGACGCCGACCCTGACCGCCTGGCCTGGGTGCATGAGCGGCGCGAACAGCTACGGCGCGGCTGCCTAGAAATCGGCGGGCTGGGCCAAGTATTTGCCAATGTCGATGAGCTACTAGCTTTTGGTCAACAAGCCGCCTCCCGCCTAGCTCAACTAGATGGGCCGTTAGATCGCGAAACAGAGCTAGCAGCTGAAGTTGAGCGCACCGGCAAAGAACTAAAAACTATTGCCAAACGCCTAAGCCAAGCCCGCACCAAACTTGCCAAGCTGTTAAGCCAACAGGTCAGCGCCGAGCTGGAGGGTTTAATGATGCGCGGGGCCAAGCTGCAAGTGAGGCTTAACCCGTTAGAGCAGCCCGGCCCTACCGGCATGGAAGAAGTAGAGCTGCTGTTATGCGCCCACCCTGGCGCGGCGGCGCTACCGCTAGAAAAAGGCGCCAGTGGCGGTGAACTAAGCCGCATCATGCTGGCCCTGGAAGTGGTTCTGGCGCAGCACACCGCCACCAAACGCCACACCTTCGTCTTTGACGAAATTGACGCCGGTGTTGGTGGGCGTGCTGCTGTAGAAATCGGCCGCCGCCTAGCCGCCCTAGCCCGTCACCATCAGGTGATTGTGGTTACGCACCTAGCGCAAGTAGCCGCCTGGGCCCAAACCCAACTGGTTGTAGTCAAACAGGTGGGACAAGCCAGTAATGAAGCCACAACCACCGCCGTCGAGACCGTAAGCGGACCTGAGCGGGTGCGGGAACTGGCGCGAATGCTATCAGGACAAAGTGACTCACAAACGGCCTTACGCCACGCCGAGGAGTTACTTGAACAAGCGAACATGGCACAATCGAAACTGTGAAGCTACCCTTCCGTAAAAATGCAGCGTCCACCGCAGACCTATCACAGGGTCGAGTGCGGGTAGATACGCGTACCAAGAATCTAACCAAACGCCTACAACCAGGCGAAATTGCCGTCATCGACCACGGCGACCTAGACCGGGTAGCCGCCGAAGCCCTGGTGGAATGCCAGGTGCGGGCAGTTCTTAACGCCTCGCCGTCGGTGTCAGGGCGTTACCCCAACCTAGGCCCAGACGTGCTGCTAGACAACGGCATTGTGCTAATTGACGGCCTAGGCCCAGACATCATGACCCTGCATGAGGGCAGCCAAATACGCATTGAGGAAGACGGCCAGGTTTTCTCCAAATCTGGCAAGCTAATCGCCCAGGGCACGCTACAAACCAAAGAAAGCGTAGCCCAGCTGATGGACCAAGCCCGCCAGGGCTTATCGCATCAGTTGGAAGCTTTCGCCGCCAACACCATGGACTATATGAAGCAGGAACGTGACCTGCTGCTAAACGACGTGGGTATGCCTGAGCTACGCACCAACTTCTCTGGCAAACATGTGCTGGTAGTGGTGCGTGGCTACAGCTACAAAGAAGACCTAAAAGCGCTACGCTCCTACATTCGCGAATATCGCCCCATCATCATTGGTGTAGACGGCGGCGCTGACGCGGTTATGGAAATCGGTTTCAAACCCGACCTGGTAGTTGGGGATATGGATTCAGTTTCCGACAAGGCCCTAAAGAGCGGCGCCGAGATTATTGTGCACGCCTACCGTGACGGGCGCGCCCCAGGGCTATCTCGGGTAGAAGAACTAGGGGTAGAGCACACTGTCTTTGCCGCCACCGGCACCAGTGAAGACATCGCCATGCTGATCGCCGATTCTGGCGGCGCCCAGCTGATCGTGGCGGTGGGCACCCACGTAACCTTGCTGGAATTTTTAGACAAGGGCCGTGAAGGTATGAGCTCCACCTTCCTAACCCGCCTTAAGGTAGGCTCCAAACTAATTGACGCCAAGGGCGTTTCGCAGATCTACCACACCCGCGTCTCTAACTGGCAAATTATGTTGCTGGCACTAGCTGGACTACTAGCCATTTTCGCGGCGCTATACGCTACACCTGCTGGTCAGACCCTATTAGGGCTGCTGGCGGCCGGTATTGATGACATGGTTGATACCGTGCGCTCATGGGTTGGCCTACGCCCCACCACCCCCAATATTTAAGGACTACTGCCATGATTGACTTTCGCTACCACCTAGTTTCTCTGATCGCGGTGTTCATGGCGCTAGCTGTCGGCGTGGTGTTGGGGGCCGGCCCCTTGCAGGGTACGCTCGGCAGCGCACTATCTGACCAAGTAACCCAGCTGCGTGCAGACCGCAACAACCTCTCACGTAACCTGGAAACCACCCAGAAAGCCGTCAACGACCGCGACAGCTACATCAGCGCCAGCTCCAAGACCCTACTGGCAGGGTCTTTGTCTGGGCAGCGAGTGGCTGTGGTGAGCCTGCCGGGAGCCAACAGCGACGACGTCGACGCTACCGTAAGCGCCCTGACCAACGCCGGCGCCACCATCAGCGCCCGCGTAAGCCTAACCGACGCCTGGGTGAGCAAGAGCCGCGAAACTTTCCGCTCCACCTACGCCGCCCAGTTCGCCAGCTACCTGCCTGGCACCGTTAAGGCCGCCAGCGGCAACGAACTGCTGGGCCAGGGCCTAGCCGTAGCCCTAACCAGCCCCGAATCCCAGGGCTCAAACCTGCAGGATCTACTCACCGCCTCTGAAAACCCCCTGATCAAGGTGGAAAGCAAGGACGGCGTCGCCGGGCGCATTGTGGTAGTAGGCCCGCGTTCAGTTGACCCCAAGAGCGTCAACTCCACCGAGGCTTCAGACCAAAACACCAACTGGCTCACCGCCCTGCGTGGAGTCAGCTCCGTGGCCCCCACCGTGCTAGAGGGCGCCGCTAGCAGCGACACAGACCTAGTTTCAGCCGCCCGCAGCGCCGGCACCACCCTAACCACCGTGGACAGTGTGGGCTCAGCACCCGCCGCAGTTACCTCCGCCCTGGCCCTGGCCAACGCCAAGGCAGCCACCAAAGCCGCCTACGGTTTCGCCGCTAACGCCGACGCCCTCATGCCCGGCGTGGCCAAGTAGCAGCCAAGTAAAACAGGAGCTAGCCTTATGCGCCTTAGTATCAGCCCCCGGCAGCTGCCCGTAGTGGGCGCCGGCATCGGGGTATGCGCCGGCCTTGGTTATGTGCTGCGCCGCAAACGCATTAAAGCCAGCCAATGGGAACGCACTAATTTCCACGGCGTAACCGTGAGCCTACGCGGAGGCGTGGCCATGGCCGGTGCCGCCGTGGCTAGCGCCGCCGTGGCCAGCGCGCTCAGCGACCAGCCCCGTGCCGCCCTGGGTGGGGTAGTAGCTTCATTGGGTGGGGGCCTGGCCGGCTATATCGACGACGTCGATCAAGGTGCCCACGACGGCGGCAAGGTAGCTAAAGGCCTCAAAGGCCACCTAGGCGCCCTAGCCCACGGGCAGGTAACCACCGGCGTAATTAAAATTGCTGGAATTGGCGCTAGCGCGCTCGCGGCAAGTGCCCTGGTGGGTTCTAAAGCCACCAGCGTGAGCGGGAAAGTAGCGGACCTGGCGCTAAATACGGTGCTTATTGCTGGCACCGCTAACCTAGCCAACCTGCTGGATCTGCGCCCGGGGCGGGCCCTTAAAGCCACCGTGCTGGTGGCTACGCCGCTAAGCTACTTCAGCTGCGCGGCTGCAAAGCCTGAGGCTTCAGCCTCGGCAGCTAGCGCCCAGCGTTTGCTAGCTAGTGGTCTTAACGCTGCCGCTATCACTGCTCTGGTGGAAGACCTGCAAGAAACCACCATGCTGGGAGACACCGGCGCCAACGCTGCCGGCGCCCTGCTGGGTACCTCCCTGGCAGCTAATGACTCCTGGAAATTGCGTCTGGGGGCCACCCTGGGCGTGGTGGGTTTGATTTTGGCTTCTGAGAAAGTCTCGTTTTCTAAGGTGATTGCCGCCAACCCGGCCCTGAACTGGCTTGACCAGCTATGGCGTCGCCCGCTGTAAAATCTCGCGGCGCCCACCCGGAGGATGAAGGCCTCACTTCTGCTAATCAAGGCGCTAAGACCGGTGCCTCCCTGGGGGCTAAAGCAGGCCAGGTAGGCACCTTCACCCTAGCCTCGCGACTGCTGGGATTTTTACGCTGGGTAGTGCAGGCAGCCACGGTTGGCTCTGGCGCCATGGCGGGGGCCTACAGCTCCGCCAACCAGATCCCCAACGTGTTTTACGAGGTGGTGGTGGGTGGAGCCCTGGCTGGCACAGTAGTACCCCTGCTGGCTGGCGCTATTGCCCACGGTCAACGTGAAAAGGTGCGTGAGACTGCTAGTGGCCTGCTGGGTTTAACCCTGGCAGTGCTGCTGCCCCTGGCAGTGTTGATGGCGCTATTTGCTGAGCCTTTGGCGCAGCTGTTGGTCACCAGCGACACTCGCATGGGCGCCGATAAGGCAGCAATTGTCTACTGGGGTGGCAGTCATCAGTTGGTGGTGGCGTTTTTGCGCATGTTTGCCCTGCAAATCCCGCTTTATGGCTTGGGTGTGGTGCTAACTGGCGTGCTGCAGGCTTACAACCGTTTCACCTGGCCGGCGCTGGCCCCGATTTTTTCCAGTCTGGTAGTGATGCTTACCTATGGCATCTATGGCGCGCTTATAGATGCAGGTCACTACGCTCAGGCGGTGCTTACCCTGGGGTGGGGTACAACTGCGGGCGTGGCCGCGCTGAGCTTGCCGCTGCTGTGGCCGGTGCATCGCCTAGGGCTGGGGCTGCGTGCACGCCTGCGTCTGCCTGCGGGTACTTTCACCCAGCTGCGCTCACTGGCCGGGGCGGGGATTGCAGCCCTGATTGCCCAGCAGATAAGCGTGCTAACGGTGGTGGCGGTGGCGCGTCGCTACGGCAGCGCCGGCACTATAGCTATCTACCAGTACACCCAGGCTATCTACGTTTTGCCCTATGCGGTTCTCGCAGTGCCCCTGGCCACGGTGGTATATCCGCAGTTGGCGGCCCGTTTAGCGGCTAAGCATGTTTCACGTGAGACAAAGGATCTAATCGCTAACTCCACAGCTTTAGTTACTTTGGCTGCCTGCGTGGGCTCGGGTGCTTTGATGTTGGGGGCGCCGGTGGCCCAGCAGGTATTTGGGTTGATCACCACGGTGGACTATATGGGGGCCGCGCTGGTGGCTTTCGCCCCGGGCCTGGTGGGTTACGCCCTGATTTATCAGCTCACCCGGGTGCTGTATGTGCTCGACGCCGCCCGTAGCGCCGCCCTGGCCACTTGCCTGGGTTGGTTGGTGGTGGCCGGCGCCAGCTGGGTGTTTAGCGCTAACGCTAAAGGCTCTGCGGTGCTGGTGTATTTGGGGGCTGCCTCCTCAGCTGGTATGAGCCTGGCTGGGGTGGCTTTAGCGCTGGTATTGGCGCGCCGGGTAGGGGCTAGAGCCTTGGTGCCCAGCTTGAAAATAGTGGCTTTGTATCTGGTAGTGAGCGCACCGGCATTAGCGCTAGCACAGCTACTTGACCCCACTAGTGCGCTAGGAATAGTGGGCCTGTTAGCTTTGGCTTTAGCCGTAGCTGGCGCTATAGCCCTAGGCGGAGCCTATGCGGTGCCCCAAAGCATTAAAGTGCTGCGCTCACGTAAAGCGCTAGCCAAAACTGATCAGGAGTGAGCATGACGCGCGTTTTAGAGTTAAGCGCACAGGCTGCTGGGGGAGTGCGTGCACACATCCGCCAGGTATCCCAGCTGCTAGCTAAAGACGGTCATCAAGTTTTGCTGGCAGGCCCTGGTAACGTCATCTCGCCGACCCCTGGCGCTGTGGCTGGGGCTTGCCTGTGCACTTACCAAATCGATATTGGCGCCCGCCCTTCAGGAGCTGACTTAAAAGCGCTGCGCCAACTAAAACAGCTCGCTGCTACCGCGCAGGTAATTCACGCCCACGGCCTGCGCGCCGGAGCTTTAGCGGTGCTAGCTGTTAAGCGTCTACCTGCCGCCAAGCGCCCGCGCGTGGTGGTGACCCTACATAACTTGCCGGTAGGCTCAGCCCCCACCCGCCTGGTGGGCCAGGCCCTGCACCTAGTGGTAGTTAAAGGCGCTGACTATGTGCTCACCGTCAGCCCAGATCTACTCGAAAAAGCTAAACAGCTAGGCCTAAAGGCAGGGGAAATCGCGGTTGTGCCCGCCCCGGCGCGTAGTCTCTCGGACTGCGCCGGCACGGCCAGCTCAGAAACCGACTTTGGAACTACTGCCAGCTTAGACCCCGCCTCTGGCCCTGGAGCTGGCTCTGGTTATGGCGCCAGTTCTGACACTGACTGTGGCGCTACCCCGTGCGTGCTTACCATTGCCCGCCTGGCTCCCCAAAAAGGCTTAGACCTGCTGCTAGAAGCAGCCACCCTAATCAAACAACGCGGCATTGACTTCACCTGGCTAGTGGCGGGAGACGGCCCCCTTAAGGCGCAGCTAAACCAGCAAATTGCTACCGCCGCCCTACCCGTCAAGCTGCTGGGGCGCCGTGAAGACATTGGCGCCCTGCTGTCCCAAGCTGATGTGGTGGTGCAAACCTCTTACTGGGAAGGCCAGCCCCTAACCCTGCGTGAAGCCATGCAAGCAGGCCGCGCTATTGTGGCCACCGATGTTGGCGGCAGCGCCTACACTTTGGCCGGCTGCGGCCAGCTGGTAGAGCCCCAGGCAGGTCCGCTAGCCGACGCCGTCGTCGCCGTAATCAGCGACCCTAAGCGGCGCGAAACCCTAGAAGCAGCCTCGCGCGCCGCCGTCGCCAAAATCCCCGGGGAAACACAGCTACGTGAGCAACTAGACCGGGTCCTGGCGCTTTAGTGACCGCTGTAGGGGAGTAGGCTGGAAGTCCGTGATAGATGCATACGGAAACCACGGCCACGTAACCCGACACATTTTCGTAACCGGAGGCGTAGTTTCCTCCCTCGGTAAAGGGCTAACCGCCTCCAGTCTGGGGCGACTGCTACGCTCACGCGGACTAAGCGTGGCCATGCAAAAACTAGACCCCTACATCAACGTAGACCCGGGCACCATGAACCCCTTCCAGCACGGCGAGGTGTTCGTAACTGAAGACGGCGCCGAAACCGACCTAGACATTGGTCACTATGAGCGCTTCTTGGATGTAAACCTATCGGGCAAAGCCAACGCCACCACCGGGCAGGTCTACTCAAACGTAATTGCTAAAGAACGTCGCGGCGAATACCTAGGTGACACGGTGCAGGTCATCCCGCACATCACCGACGAAATCAAGCGCGTGATGCGCGCCCAGGCTGAGCCTGACAGCGACGGCAACGCCCCCGACGTAATCATCACCGAAATCGGCGGAACCGTTGGTGACATTGAATCCCAGCCCTTCCTAGAAGCCGCCCGCCAGGTACGCGCCGACATTGGCCGCGCCAACGTGGCTTTCGTGCACGTATCGCTGATCCCCTTCCTGCCCGCCGCCGGCGAGCTCAAAACCAAGCCCACCCAGCACTCGGTGGCCGCCCTGCGCAATATTGGTATCCAGCCAGATGCGCTGGTGCTACGCACTGACCGGCCCCTGCCTGAAGGCATTAAAGGCAAAGTGGCACTCATGTGCGACGTAGAGCGCGAAGCCGTAATTGAATGCAAAGACGCCGCCTCCATTTACGAAGTTCCCCCCACCTTGCACCGTGAGGGCCTAGACGCCTTCCTGGTGCAGCGCCTAGGGCTAACCTTCCGTGACGTGGACTGGCGCGAATGGAATGCGCTGCTAGAGCGGGTGCACTCGCCTAAGTACCGCGTTGAGGTGGCGCTGGTTGGTAAGTACGTGGACCTGCACGACGCCTACCTGTCTGTCTCTGAAGCTATTAAGCACGGCGGTTTTGCCAACAACGCCCATGTGGATATCCGCTGGGTGGCCTCTGACCAGTGCGAAACCCCTAACGGTGCGCAGCTGGCCCTGGCCGGGGTGGACGCCATTGTGGTACCCGGCGGTTTTGGGGTGCGCGGCATTGAAGGCAAGCTGGGGGCACTACGATGGGCCCGTGAACACGGCGTGCCCACCTTGGGTATCTGCCTGGGCCTACAGTGCATGGTGATTGAAGCTGCCCGTAACCTGCTGGGGTTAAAAGCTGCCGCTTCCACTGAGATGGAAAGCGAAACCCCTGACCCGGTGGTTACCACCATGAACTCACAGCGTGAATTTGTGGAAGGTGAAGGCGACCTGGGTGGCACTATGCGCCTGGGGGCTTACCCGGCTAAGCTCACCGCCGGCTCAGTGGTGGCCCAAGCCTATGGCACCTGTGAGGTTAGCGAGCGTCACCGTCACCGCTACGAGGTCAACAATGACTACCGCGAGCGCCTAGAATCTGTGGGCTTGCACGTGTGCGGTACCTCTCCGGATGGTAGTTTGGTGGAGTTCGTGGAGCTGGATTCTAAGCTTCACCCCTACTATGTGGCCACGCAGGCTCACCCTGAGTTTAAGTCTCGCCCCACTAAGGCTCACCCGTTGTTTGCGGGTTTGGTTAAGGCGGCTTTGGCTCGGCGTAGTGAGGTTTTTGCTTCGCCTAAGGCTCACTCACTGCCGCGTGAGGCTAGCTTGCAGGCGCGTGAGGCGGCCGCAGCTAAAAATGGAGAGGAACGCTGATGCAGTTGCGTGATGAGCGCGATCTTAGTCGGGAGCTGGTAAGTCACCAGCGTATGTGGTCTGGGCCGGTGTTTGCTTTGGATGCGGACACGTTGCGTCTGGAACCGGGTGCGGATCCGATTGGGCGCCAGTATTTGGCGCATCATGGGGCTGTGGCGGTGGTGGCTTTGCGTGAGGGTGAGGATTCTTCTCAGATCGACGGCGCCCCTGAGGTGCTTATGATCCGCCAGTATCGTCACCCGGTGCGCGCTAACTTGTGGGAGTTGCCGGCGGGTTTGATGGATCATGCGGGTGAGTCTGCTTTGGTGGCGGCTGAGCGTGAGCTACGCGAGGAGACTGACATGGAGGCGCGCAGTTGGCACACCTTGGTGGATGTGTTTTCTTCAGCTGGCTGTTTGACTGAGTCGCTGCGGGTGTTGCTGGCGCGGGATTTGCGCCGCGTGGAGCGTAACGATTTTGTGCGTGAAGATGAGGAAGCTGATTTGCGTCCCACCTGGGTGTCTTTGGCGCAGGCGGTGGATGCGGCGTTAGCTGGCCAGATTCATAATGCGGCGGCTGTGGCTGGCTTGCTGGCTACGGAGCGGATGCGTGCAAAGGGCTGGCAGGGGCTGCGTAGTGCGGATGCGCCGTGGCTGCGGGCTCCTTATGGCTTTGAGGTTGAGCCTGAGCTTTAAGCTGTTAGCTAGCTGTTTGGCGCTGTAACTGGGGCGGGGTTGCTAGGGTGGAAAGTATGAATGATTTTTCTGCTTTGGCAGCCTCGCGCCGTTCTGTGCGGGCTTATTTGGATAAGCCGGTTAGCGCTGAGGATTTACGCGCTATTCTCGACGACGCCACTAATGCCCCCAGCTGGTCTAATACGCGTGCTTTCCGGGTGGCTATTGCGCAGGGGGAGCAGGCCCAGCGCCTGCGTAAGGATTATGTGGAGCGTTTCGATAAGACGCTAGATATTCAGCATCACAAAGCTATGGCTGGCGCTAAGGCGGCGCTGCGTGGGGATTTGCCTGACGGGGATTTCCCGGTGTGGAAGCCTTACCCCAGCGAGCTGCGCCCGGCCCAGATTGAGGTGGCTAAGCTGCTGTATGGGGCTTATGGGGTGGAGCGCTCTGATCATGCGGGGCGCGACGCCGCTAATAGGCGTAATGTGACTGCCTTTGGTGCGCCGGTGATGGGCTTTGTGTTTGTCCATGAACAGATGCTGCCTTGGTCGGCTATGGATGCGGGTTTGATGCTGCAAACCTTGTTCTTGTCGGCTAAGTCGCGTGGGATTGATTCGTGTGCGATTGGGATTTTGTCTACTTGGCGTTCCCCGGTGGAGGCTGAGTTTGAGATTCCTGAGCATTACAAGCTGATTACTGGTTTTGCTTTGGGCTATCGCGATCCGCAGGCTCCTATTAATGCCATGGCGGCTCCGCGCCCTGCGATTGAGCTATTGCCATCTAAAAACTGATTTGTGCGGTCTAATTGGCTGCCTCATGGGCTTACGTCACCTGCCGGTAGGTGGTGGCGTAAGCCCTACTTATTTAGGGACATAGGTCCTTATCTGCTATGCTCGCTGCTGGCCAAATGTGGCCAAGTGTTCAACTTGGGTTTGGATGGGCTTAGGGGAGTGGCTAAAGCGTGAAATTGTGCAGGTAAACCTAAGTTAGGTTGAGCAAAGTTGGCGTGTTTCCGCTCTCAACAAAGCGGTTTTAGTATTTATGCAAGCCTAATCTTCGCTATTGTTGTGGGTGCCAGGTATGCTGGAAGCGACCAGGATATATGGCATCCCTAAGTTAGTTGCGGGCGATGCGTAAAGGAGGACCAATGAACTACGGCGACGACGCCGGCACTAGGGCTAAAGTCCTTGATCTCATTGTTGAGAAGGGGCCCATTACAGCCGCCCAGCTCGCG